>Ga0208544_10001385_pt1 | contig 16786 bp, 19 predicted proteins | sample DEB08_DNA_9_FD_184526 | JGI IMG/M metagenome (GOLD analysis project Ga0208544, IMG submission 184526) | Aqueous microbial communities from the Delaware River and Bay under freshwater to marine salinity gradient to study organic matter... | ecosystem: Environmental > Aquatic > Marine > Coastal ... | reverse complement strand
CATGCTGATGTGCAAGAACTAGACTCTGGTGAATGGCATCTGCCTTATGTCACTGAGCAAGATTGGCAAGCTTCTATCACAGCCGTTAGCCCTCCACATCAAGCTCTTACTTCAGAATGGCTTTGTAAGATCTCAGCTGCTCGATGTGCTCGCATCTCATACAAACCCTTTGATGGTGATGCCTCATATGAGCGTGAGCTGGAACGTTATGATAGTCTGGTTACAGCTGATCGTGTTCATGCTTCACCTCTGGAGCATCAGGCAACACCTGATACAGAAACACGCATGATTTGTGATTATGCAGGCGAAATGGATTACAGCGATCCAGAAGCCACATGGGCAAATGCTGATTTGCACGGCAACCTTACTGGTTGGATCCAGTATCGTAAGACCATCCCCAATGAAGCTAAGACGGTGGGCGTTCTAGATACAGTCTCCTAAAATACTGACGTTTTACCTGTGTATTCTCCCCCTCTTTTGCGCAGGCACCTGACCTTTCTCCTTCATCGCTAACCCCGATACCTACTAGAAGAGAGGTCTTTTTTACAAAGGTGAAGAATTTGGGGAAAGTGAACCAACATCAATGGATGCTTTCACTTTCCCTAGACTCACTTTATCTTACCTTCATGACCAAGAAACCTGAGCCTTTGTTGGTGATTGATCTCACTCCTAGAGCAGATCAAGCTACCAAACCTTCTGAGTTGATCCAAATCACAGGACATCAGGCCCTTAGCTTGAATGCTCGTCGATCGATCACACTGCTTTGGCACAATGCCCATCAGCAAGGTATTGAAGAAGGACGTGATTACACCATCGAAATAGACGATCTCATTGCCTCAAACCACAAAGGCTATGATGTGGTAGAGGAAGCTGTGGTTGCCCTCATGCAGGCGCTAATAACGGTCAAGCATCCAGATGGATCAACCACCCGTGTTCAGTTCCTGGGCGGCAATGACATGGACTCCCCTACCCGTCCTGCCGGTGTCCTCACCTACAGCTTTGATAAGCGTCTCGTAAACATCCTCAGAAACTCTACCATCTGGGGAAAGATATCACTTCCTGTCTTGGTGGCTCTTTCATCAAAGTACAGTATCAGTTTCTATGAGCACCTCTCCCAATGGACAGGCCTTACAAACAAGACCTCACAGGTACTTACCCTTGACGAAATGCGTTCCATGCTTGGCATAGAAGGAACCAAATACCCTAGGTTCTCTGATCTTAACAAACATGTCATCAAGCCTATTTCTCAAGAGCTTAACGCCTTGGCACAGTTTAACGTGAGTGTCTTACCTATCAAAACAGGCAACAAAGTTACTCACCTACGTGTTGGCTGGTGGCTCAAAGACAAAGACGAAGTGAAAGCTGCATGGCAAGAGCTTCAAAGATCCAAGATTGGTCGAAGAGCACGTATCTCTGATCAAGTTTCTTTGGTGTTGGAGCCATCACCAAGTCTCAACAGAGTAACTAGAAATGGGCTTAAACAGTTGAAGTAATCTCCCCAGATACCTCACCTTTGTTCCCCACATTTCTCACTTTTCTCCCCACATATCTCACCAGACTCCCCATGTCTCTCACAGTTAGGGGGTTAACCCACTGATTTGTTTTGTCGATTCAGTCACTGAATCTATGAACTATGAACAAAAGAGAACGTATATGTCAGATAGTAAAATCCATATTCTTTGGTCTATCCCTATGAATGCCTGGGTGCGTACCTTACCAACGTCCTACACTGTGCACATTAGTGATGCTAAGATGTTCACAGAAGAAGAGGCTAAGAGAGCTGTAGCGCATGCACATCATGAAGCTGCCGGCCGATTTCAGCTTCCTCTCTTGCCTGTTACATTGGTTGATCTTCCAAAAACATTACTGGCCTATGTAAACATGAAGGCAGGATAGGAGCCAAACAAGGCTCCCCATATTCCTCACCTTTGGATGTCTGGCGTACCTGTCTTTTTGTAATGATTCATCAGCACTTCGAGCATTTCACCATTCGTGCGCCTTTCATGCAAACACATCATCCTAAACTCATCATAGGTTTCCGGCCGCATTCTCAATGAAGTTTGCATCGTCTTAGGTGCTTCCCTACTTTTCCAACGCTTCACTGGTTCAGCTGTTGCACTATCAAGCGTTGTAAAGTTCAAAGGTTTATGCGACATTGTTGGTCTCCTTTTTAGTGATCTCCTGGATCCACTCCATTGCTTTGTGTAGCTCCTCAACAAAGAGCTCAGCGTTGTGGATAGCCTTGGCTACCCCAGTGACTTCACTCTGTTCCATGTCGTAGAGCGTGCCACCGATACTGTGCAGAGATGAGTATGCAGTTCGTCTGTGAAGTTCGGTTGTGAAGCTTCCAATCTTCTGCCGGACCTGCTCATTCAAAGAGCGTTCTAACCTTGATTTTACAGCCGCCTGGGTACGTGCAAACAATATCCTTACCGGTATCTCCCGACGCATAGCCTTGGCTTCTAAGAGCAGCTGAGAGAGTGTCTCAATGGCTCCTTCAGCATCTGGCTGCTCGTCTGACATTGGTATGATTACCAGATCACTTTCGCCCATGGCAAAAGCGTTCAGTCTGGTGGCTGCACCTTCAAGATCTACAATGGTGTAAGCGTATTCCGTCTTACCTCGATCGATCTCATCATGTATGTACCTCTCCCCTTCAGAAGAAAATACCTTGAGATTGTCTGGCAACTGACCTTTATTGGCCCACGACATAAGCCGCTGTGCAGGATCAGCATCAATCAAGCATACACGTTGGGTCTGAGCCAATGTGGTTGCAAGTATGATTGCTGACGTGGTTTTTCCTGCGCCTCCCTTAGAAGACGCAAATGTGATGACTGGCATCTGACTTCTCCAATTTTCCCATCTGTATTCATTCACAGTTTTACCTAAATGTCACCTAAATAATACCACACCACACCAAATCATGCCGAACCACCTCATATCATTAGATACTTTTTTTGGTTTCAAGCTCCAGAAAGGACCAACATGTCTCTCTTCAAACTTAAGGATGGTGATCAAGCAATCATCTCATCAAACGGAGTTCAGAAGCAGGTTAACCTCTACGAACGCAATGGTTATCTGTTTGCTGGTCTTTCGAACAATTCGTTCATCATGCTCAAGTCAGATGGATCAACATCCAAGCCCAACACCTTCCTACTTCATTTGGAAACAGCCACTCCGCTCTACCGCGGATTGTTCAATCGTCTTGGAACCAAAGAAATTCCCAAAGCAGTGCTGCTCGATGATGAGCTCAAAGCACGTATGATGCTGGAGGCTTAAAGCATGACTATCACATTTGTACCTACCCCAGACCAAGAGGCAGTTGCTGATCAATTTTTTCATTTCCTTATGAGCGATGCACCTACTTTTGTTCTCTCAGGTGGTGCAGGTGTTGGTAAGACAACATTGATGCAGTACATCTCCAACAACGTAATGCAGACCTATCAGGACGCTTGTACCTTGATGAATATCAAGCCCAAGTATCACGAGGTTTCCTTCACAGCGACCACCAACAAAGCTGCTGAAGTTCTTGAAAGAACCCTCAACAAGCCTGTCTCTACCGTGCACTCATTCTTGGGTGTCACCGTTAAAGAAAACAACAAAACTGGCAAAACGTATCTTGAGCCAACAAGACAATATCGTGTTCGACATAACCACATCCTCTTCATCGATGAATCATCGATGATTGATACCCAGATGTATGATTTTATCATGAATGCATTCAAAGACAGTAAGATCGTCTTTGTAGGTGATCATGCTCAGATGTCTCCCGTAGGTGAAGAAATATCTCCGGTTTACCTGAACGTAGATCAGTCGAACTTTGCTTTTTTGTCCAAGCCTGTACGGAATGCAAATCAACCTGCTCTCATCGATCTCTGCACTCAGTTGAGAAACACAGTTGAAGAAGGTGACTTTCATCCCATGACCGAAGTCCCAGGTGTCATTGATTACCTTGGGCCTGAAGACATGCAAACTGCGTTAGAGTATTACTTCAAACAGCCCGATGCAGCTGTACGTGTTCTTTGCTACACCAACTCACGTGTGCAAGACTACAATGCTTTCATCCGTGAAGTTCGTGGTCTTCCTTCAGCGTTCTCAGTTGGAGATGAACTCGTTGTAGCTCAGTCGTATATGTCTGGAAAAGTCTCTCTCAATGTTGAACGTGAAGTCTTCATCCGAGAGATCGATACAGACACATATAACGCTTACTATTCTGAACTGACTGGAGACAGCAAAGACCTCACTTACAAAAAGTTTCTGATCTCCCCTCCAGGCTCTCTTGGTGTTGGCTCTTTGACTTGTGATGTTGTGGATGACCCTGCCCAACTTCGAAACGTTCTCCAAGCTCTCAAGCGTAAGAAACGGTGGTCTGAGTTCTTTCAGCTCAAAAATCAGTTCCTGGATCTGCGGGATAAGTATGCCTGCACAGTCTACAAATCCCAAGGCAGTACATACGACACTGTCTTCATTGACTTGGGAAACATAGGTACTGCCCATGATCCTGAGCAAGTCGCTCGAATGCTTTTTGTGGGGGTGTCTAGAGCAACCACACGGATATTTTTCTATGGAAATTTACCCGCAAAGTATCAAGGAAAGGAAGCAGCATGACTACTACAGATTTCATTGCTGATATCATTGAAAAGTTGATGAGAAAATCTGTTCAGCGTAACGATGATGAGATAAAAAACCTCTTCAGCAAACAAGAAGCACTGACAGGTTCCAGCAGCTATCTGGTATCTGGCAGGCTTTATACTTCTCTTCCAGTTGCATCATTAGCGCATGCTCGCAAAGTGCCGGCACATCCATCCATCTTTGCAGAAGCGTTTGATGCACATACAGAGAAACTTGCCATAGAACGTGACGAGCTGATTTTAAAGCAAGGCCTTAAAACACTGCTGGTTCCTTGCGTGAATTACCAAGATTTGCGTGATGCACTTCCCAATACGGTCATGCAGTTTCTACCTGTCATCGCTGACTTTCCACGCACCCGACCTGAAGCGTACACCTTGATAGATATGCCTATGAAACTTCATAGCTATGAATCAACAACGCTTCGGGTCATTGATCATTACCTAGCAAGCAGGATGCTCTTCTGATGAACTTCCAGACATTTACAGATCATGAGAACTCGACTTACCCTATCTGCATTTTAGCTCCCAAGCTCGAAACTGTTGGTATAACCAAAGAGTATCTTGAACCTTCTCTCATAGATCCTGAAGATGTCATTGCTTATCAGCTTCACACAACCGGCAAGAAAACCAAGGTAGTTGATCAAAAAGCCTTTCTCACTGACATGCTTGAATTGCTCAGTGAGATCGACACCAAGTACATCCTCGTTACCGATAGTGACTATTTCAAGACACTTGCAGGTGTAGCTAAAGTAGATCCCTACCTTGGCTATGTCCTTCCAAACAAGTTTCCTGCCGACATGGCAGGTCAGTTCAATGTCATTTTTGTACCAAACTACCGTCAGGTGTTTTACAACCCAATCCCTACTAGAGCACGTATCACAACTGCACTAGACGCTCTGTGGAGCCATATGAAAGGCAACTACCAAGAGCCAGGGCATGACATCCTCAAAACTGCTGAGTACCCTCACACGCCAGCTGATATCGCTGTATGGCTCCAAAAGCTTATGGACATGCAATGCCCACTGGCTTGTGACATTGAAGCCTTCTCACTCAAGCACTACTCCGCTGGTCTTGGCACAATCAGCTTTGCTTGGAACCAGCATGAAGGCATTGCCTTTGCAATCGACATGGGCATCCATGGTGCAGCTGTACGTAAGCTTCTTGTCAGATTTTTTCGTGAATTTGATGAACCCCTTTTGTTCCACAACATTAGCTATGATGCTACGGTCTTAATCTATCAGCTCTTCATGGAGCACTTGATCGATACAAAAGGTTTGCTTGATGGTCTCAAGATCATGCTTTCAAATTGGCATGATACCAAGCTTATCTCTTACCTCGCCACCAACACTTGTGCGGGTAACAAGCTGGGTCTCAAAGATCAGGCGCAAGAGTTTGCAGGTAACTATGCTGTCGAAGAAATCAAAGACATTACCAAGATTCCTTTGCCAGAGCTGCTTGAGTACAACCTTGTCGATGCATGCTCCACTTGGTTTGTTTACCACAAGTGGTGGGACAAGATGGTGGATGACGATCAGCTGAATATCTATGAGGAAATCTTCAAACCGGCAATCCTCGACATTATTCAAATGCAGCTGACAGGCATGCCTGTTGATATGGATCAAGTGTCCCAAGTGAAGTTGCTATTGGAGGTGGATCGAGACAGTGCACTTGAACGCATTTACCATGAACAGCACATCCAAGACTTCACCTACATGCTTGCTGAGCGTTGGGTAGAAAAACGAAACAACGAGCTTAAAATCAAGCGTGTTGTTTTGGCTGACTACCCTGACAAGTTCAATCCAAACAGTCCAGACCAGCTGCAAAACCTGCTGCATGATCATCTTGGGCTACCGGTCATTGAAAGAACCAAGACCAAACAACCAGCTACTAAAGCTGAAGTCCTTGAAAAGCTCAAAGCCTACACCGAAGATTCTCATATCATTGATCTCATCAATGCTTTGCTGGATTACAAATCGGTAGACAAAATCTACACCACCTTCATCCCTGCGTTGGAGAGTGCTGTAGAAGGTCCAGATGGATGCCATTACCTCTTTGGTAACTTTAACCTGGGTGGCACAGTGTCTTGCCGATTGAGCTCTTCAAATCCAAACCTTCAAACCATTCCTGCCACAGGATCCAAGTACGCAAAGCTTATCAAGAGTTGCTTTGTTGCTCCTGATGGTTGGCTCATGATTGGCTTGGACTTCAACTCACTTGAAGACATGATCTCAGCTCTCACGACTAGAGACCCAAACAAGCTGAAAGTCTACACAGACGGCTTTGACGGTCACTGCCTAAGAGCACAGTCTTACTTTGCTGAGCGCATGCCTGATATTGATCCAACATCTGTGAAAAGCATCAACTCGATCAAGACCCTCTACAAAGCTGAACGACAAGACTCAAAGATGCCAACATTCGCTTTGACCTATCAAGGGACTTACATCACTTTGATGGCAAAAGGCGGCTTCTCTAAGGTTGTCGCTCAACAGATCGAGCACAAGTACCACGAGCTTTACAAAGTAAGTGATCAATGGGTAGCAGACAAACTCGATGAAGCTTCTCGTACAGGCTACATCAGTGCTGCCTTTGGTTTGCGTGTACGCACACCTTTGCTCCATCAAGTTATCCGCGGTAACTCTGCCACACCTTATGAGGCAGAGGCCGAAGGCCGTACTGCCGGTAATGCACTGGGTCAATCATGGTGTTTGCTCAACACACGTGCTGCTTCTGAGTTCATGCAGAAAGTACGTGCCAGCAAGTACAGACTACAAATCCGGCCGATCGCTCACATCCATGATGCACAATATTATCTGATTCCTGATGATATTGAGATCTTGCAGTATGTGAACGAGCATCTGGTTAAGGCCGTTCAATGGCAAGAACATCCTGATATTGCACATGATACTGTCAAGCTTGGCGGTAATTTGAGCATCTTCTATCCCACTTGGGCTCAAGAAATTGAGTTGCCAAATCATGCTTCAGAAGACAGTGTCCGAGACCTTGTCTCTGAAGCAGCATAACACAAGGAACCAATATATGCTTGACGATCATCGTAATCCAAAGCCTCGAAAGGGCTCTTCAAAATCCCATTTCTTTTTGGCGGCCGTTAAGGTCATCTACACAAAAGATGAGGTTTTCAAAGAGCGTACCTTGAACGTTTTGCTTGAGTTGGAGACACCTGAAATTACCCAGCAGGTTCTTCGTGATACCCACAATGCTGCCCTTTCACGTCTTGAGACAGAGACAGGTATTCCTAAGACAGATGTCAAAGACACCGTCTTTGAAAACTTCCCTTATCTGGGTCACATGAAGCCGGAGGCATTTCATGCAAAAAGCTCCTAATATCTTGGAGACTGCCCGTGATGCTATTGCTGATCGGGCTTCTCAACGTGACGATGAAGGCAAAGCCGAACGCTCCATGGCTGCTGCTGTAGATGCCTTCAATGCTCTCAACGGTACATTCCTCAATGAGACCCAAGGATGGATGTTTATGGCTATCCTGAAGATGTCACGTGCTCGTCAAGGAACTCTTAACTTAGATGATTACGTCGATGGTGCTGCCTACTTTGCTTTGGCAGGTGAATCAGCTCAAGTTATCTATACTGATTGAACACCACACCACTCTAAACCACACCAGTACAGGAGCCAGACACCATGGCACAAATTACCAATATCAGCGGAATTTCTTTGCCATTGGCTGTCTGGCTTGCTGCTGATGGATATGACTTCTTCCCTAAAGGTAAGTCTATCTCAGCCACTGCACTGCTTAAGCCAGTACGTCAGATCCTGCTTCGGGAACGTCTCTCTCCTGAAGCACGGCAAACTCCTGATGTATCTGACTTCATTGCATCACGCCTTGGTCACACCATCCACGATGGCATTGAGAAAGCATGGACTCATGACTATGCCAGTTCTCTTCGCAAGCTTGGATATCCATCATCCTTGATTGAAAGGATCCGCGTTAACCCAGGTGATCTCGAAGAAGATGAGATCCCTATTTGGCTAGAGCAACGTGGCTCCCGCAAAATCATGGAATACACTTTGTCGGGTAAGTTTGACATGGTGCTTGAAGGCACACTTCAAGACTTCAAATCCACATCCGTCTACAGCTGGATGCTTGGATCCAAAGATGAAGATTACAAACTTCAGGGTTCAATCTATCGGTGGATCCATCAAGATAAAATCACCGAAGATCACATCAACATCCAGTTCATCTTTACAGACTGGTCACGTGCACAAGCTAAACAGAACCCCAAGTACCCTCAACAGAGAGTACTGGAGCACCGTGTAGAGCTCATGTCCCTGTCTGAGACGGAAGCCTGGATCAAAACCAAGCTACGTCATCTAGAAGCCTCTGCAGAGCTCCCAGAAGAGTCCCTGCCTGAGTGTACTGATGCTGAGCTGTGGCGTAGTTCACCCGTGTACAAGTACTTCTCTGATCCATCAAAAATATCAGGACGTGCCACCAAGAACTTTGCCGACATTAACGAGGCTAACCGTTTTTGTGCTGAAAAAGGCAAAGGCATTGTCATCACCGTTACCGGCAAAGTGAAGGCATGTGCATATTGCCCTGCTTTTCCCATATGCACCCAGAAGGATAATTACGAGCATGCTTGATCTAGAACAAGTTCCGCATCACCATGCCATTGAAGAGATCACACAAGTCCTGTCAACGAAGACCCAAAACAACGACAAAGCATTTTTCCGTGTAATCGTTGCTTACTCTCTAAGCGTCGTTGCCTCTTCTATGCGTACCACAATCAACACCAAAGACCGTGGTAACATACCGGTCAACACCTATACTCTGGCCTTGTCTCCATCAGGCACAGGCAAGGGCTTCTCCCTAGGCATTCTCGAAAACGAGATCATGCATGGATTCCGTCAAAACTTCGTTGAAAACACTCTTCCAGACATCGCTCAAAACAACATGTGGTCTATCGCTACAAAGCGTGCTGTCCGTAAACAGACTGATGAAAAAGATGAGTTTACTGGCCTGCTCAAAGAGTACAACGATACCGGCGCTTACCCTTACAGCTTCGACAGTGGCTCAGCTCCTGCCATCAAGCAGGTACGGCAAAAGCTTTTGTTGGCTGGTGCCGGCGCAATCAATCTTCAGATCGATGAGATTGGATCCAACTTGATTGGCTCCACCGAAGTCCTCAACACGTACCTTGAGCTTTATGACCAGGGTATGATCAAACCTAAGCTGACAAAGAACACAGCCGATAACAAACGACATGAAGAGATTGAAGGTAAGACCCCTTCAAACATGTTGTTGTTTGGTACGCCTTCAAAGCTTCTTGATGGTGGGTCCACAGAGGATGCTTTCTATTCCTTCCTTGAGACTGGCTACGGCCGCCGCTGTATCTTTGCTATGGGTCACCCTGAACCAGCAGCAAATGATGCTTCTGCAGCAGAGATCTATGCTTCTTTGATCAATCCAGCCAATGAAATGATGGCTGCTAAGTGGGCCAGTCATCTGACCTCACTGGCAACTCCAGACAAGTTCAACTGGTCTTTGGATGTGGCTGACGATGTTGGCATCGAATGTCTGCAATACCGTATCTTGTGTGAGCGTGCAGCTAAGGAACTGCCCCTCTACGATGAGATACGTAAAACGGAGATGTCACACCGTTACTTCAAAGCAATGAAGTTGGCAGGTGCATTGGCCTTTATTGATGAAAGTTTCTCTATCGAAATGTCTCATCTTCACTCTGCTATCAAGCTTGTAGAGGAATCTGGTGCAGCATTTCAAAAGCTGCTTACCCGTGAAAAGCCATACATGAAGCTGGCACACTACATTGCCAACTGTGGACAAGAAGTCACGCATGCTGATCTGCATGAAGCTTTGCCTTTCTATAAGGCAAGTGCATCAGCGCGTTCTGAAATGATGACCTTGGCAACAGCCTTTGGCATTCGTCAGCACATCGTCCTCAAGAAGGCCTTTGTAGATGGCATCGAGTTCTTTACCGGTGACACCCTCAACGAGACTTCTTTGGATGAGATCGATATCTCTTACTCGACTGACTTTGCCTACAACTATGGGCATGAGCGTGTACCTTTTGACCAGCTCCATAATCTGGTTACAGAGTCTGGATACCACTGGACAAATCACGCTTTTGTCAAAGAGCATCGAGCAGAAGAAAACGTGATCCAAGGCTTCAACATGGTTGTGTTGGATGTTGATGGTGGCGTTCGTCTCAGCATGGTTCATGAGCTTCTCAAAGACTACACTTTCATGACCTACACAACAAAGCGTCATACGGATGAAGACAACCGGTTCCGTATCATGCTGCCGATCAGTTATGAGCTTTCTCTCGATCGTGATGACTACCGTGACTTCATGCAAAATATTGTGAAGTGGCTTCCGTTTGCCGTTGATGAAAGCGCGAACCAGCGTTCCCGCAAATGGATGTCTAACGACAAAGCAAAAGTACACTATAACATGACTGACCAGCTTCTTGATGTTCTGCCTTTTGTTCCCAAAACATCAAAGAACGAACAGTTCCAAAAGGAATTTGTGAATCTGGAATCTCTCGACAACCTTGAGCGTTGGTTTGCTGAGCGTATCGCAAACGGTAACCGCAGCAACCAGATGATCAAGTTTGCCTTGGCTCTTGTAGATAACGGCATGACATACAACGAGGTTGAGCAAAGCTTGCTTAACTTCAATCGCAAGCTATCTCAGGGGCTTGACGAAAGTGAGTTGCGTAAAACTGTCCTCGTGACAGTCGCAAAGAGGTTGCAGGGATTGCCGTAGTAGGTGGGAGGGCTCCTACCCTACCTCGAACGTCTCTGTAACGCTCCCTACCATTCCTAGCGTGGTAGGGAGCAGCAATATCAAAAGGAATAATTATGAGTAAATTTGCCCGTCTTGAGGTTGTGGATGGATATCAAATTTTGTTTGAAATTGTTCGCAAAGATGAAGGGGAAGATGACGACGGCTACTATGTACGCATACGCCGTGATCTTCATACGCACACCATGCTCACGTACTTGGGTCCATACCCAGATCACTCTGAACCAGTCTTAGAGCACATCATGCTCAGCTTAGATCCTGAAGAGTTCTCAGGTCTCATGGATTCACGCACGTCTACACATACAAATTAGGAACCAATATGACAGATGTCCCTACCCAGAACGACCAGCTTTTTCTGATTTCAGGAGAAAGTGCTACAGGTAAGTCCGCAAGTCTGCGTCACCTTATGGGTGGTCCACGCGTGATGTACCTCAACTGTGAATCCGGTAAGAAGCTTCCTTTCCGAAATGACTTTACCGGTATGACAGTCACCGATCCGTATCAGATCTTTGAAGCCTTCGAACATGTCGATGATAAAGGTGCTGGTGAGTTTGATGTTATTGTTATCGACACTCTCACCTTCCTCATGGACATGTTTGAATCGATCCATGTTCTTGACTCTGCTGACCCCATGAAAGGCTGGTCAAAGTATCAACAGTTTTTTAAAAAGCTTATGCAAAAATATGTTGCCAGTTGTCCATTGCCTGTCATCTTTACAGCTCACACACGTTCAGAGCTCAATGAAGCAAAGATGATCATGGAGACTGCCGTACCTGTCAAAGGTGCTCTCAAAAACAATGGCATAGAGGCATATTTCTCAACAGTTGTTTCTTCGAAGAAAATGTCTCTGAAATCCCTCGAGAAGTATAAGTCAAAGCTTCTGAACATCACTGAAGAAGATGAAGCACTTGGCTTCAAGTATGTCTTTCAGACACGCTTGACCAAAGAGACTGTAGGAGAACGTATCCGCTCTCCTATGGGCATGTTCTCTGCTGCTGAGACCTACACAGACAATGATGCTCAGCTTCTACTTGACCACCTGCGTTCGTTTTACGCATAGTCTCACTCCCTGAGACACCACACCATACCACCCCACATCACAAACAAAGGAAAGATGTATGTCCTCTAATCCATTCGCCAAAATGACCACTGAAGGTCTTGAAGAAACCCAAGATACTCTTGGTGGCTTCGCTCCAGCACCTTCAGATGTCTATGCTGCTACAGTCACCATGGCATATGCCGGTGAAGCAGCCAGCGGTGCTCAGAACGTCACTATCATTGCCAAGGCTGGAACCACTGAGTTCCGTGAAACGGTCTACGTTACCAACAAGAAAGGTGAAAATTTCTATACCAAAGACGGCAAGAAGAATCCTCTCCCAGGGTACACAACCGTTGATGACATTTGCCTTCTGACAACTGAGTCTCCTTTGTCTGAGCAAAATGTTGAGATGAAGATGGTCAAAGTCTGGAACTCTGATGAGAAAAAAGAGCTCCCTGCTGAAGTGCCTGTCTTGATCGACATGATTGGTAAGCCCGTTAATCTGGCTGTTCTGCGTGTCAAAGAGTTCAAACAAAAGAAAGGCGACGATGGTAAATACCACGACACTGATGAAGTTCGTGTCTCCAATGCCATCAACAAAGCCTTTCATGCTGAAACCAACAAGACAGTCAACGAGTACCGTCAGGAAGTTGAGAACGCTGAGTTCTACGAAAGCTGGGTTGAGCGTAACAAAGGCAAAGACCGCGACAAAACCGCCGGCAAAGGTAACTCTGGCCCAGGTAGTTCTGGTTCAGGCAAACCAGGTGGTGATGCAACTCCAAAGAAAAAGCTCTTTGGCTGATGCTATATTTAGGCATAGATCCCGGATTCACTGGGGCCATTGCTTGTCACGATGGGGACACTGGCGGTCTAGTTGTACTGGACATGCCAATCCTCGTTGCCAAGTCAGGTAAGAAAGAGATCGATCACGTTTCACTGTTCGATTGTCTTGCTCCACCTGATGATGGTCGTCGTGTCATCGCATACCTTGAGCAGGTACACTCCATGCCTAAACAGGGTCTCTCATCCACGTTCCGCTTTGGACAAGGATATGGAGCCCTGCAAATGGCTCTGCTTGCTCACCGTACCTCTACAGTCGATGTGACTCCCCAGAAATGGAAGAAGCACTTCGGTCTGCAAAGGGACAAAGGAGCAAGCCGTGGTTTAGCCACACAGCGCTTCCCTGCTTACGCCCACCTCTTCAAGCGGGTCAAAGATGATGGACGTGCTGAAGCTGCTCTAATTGCCCTCTACGCTAAGGAGATACAGCGTGCATAAAAACAAAGGCCAGTTGGCAAGAGAACTCGTGCAAGATGCCATCACTGAACACCCAGGTATCAGCATCAGGGAACTAGCTATTCGAACCAAACTGTCCTATCCGGCAGTACAAGAAGCTTCTGTGTATTTACGTGCTAAGAGCTACGTATACACCAAGAAACGTGAATCTTCACGGACCATGTCCTTCTTCCCAACAGCTTGACCAACAGCTTTATGTTGGCGGTAAGCTGTAAGTGCCGAGCCGAGCCTAATGTTATTCCAGCTCTAACCGCAGCAGAAGCAGCAGGGTATTAATGGCTCTTTTCAGTCTTGTGATGCTTCACTAAATACACCACACCACTCCACTCCAAACCTTGAGGAAACACTATGCAAATCACACTTAACCAAGCAGAAATCATGAGCGCACTTGATGCGTTTGTCCGCAAACAGATTACCATTTCAGATGATCAGAAAATTGACATCGACATGAAAGCTGGTCGTGGCGAAAACGGTTACTCTGCCGAACTGAGCATCTCTGCTCAAGACATCACTTCACCGAGCAAACCTGCTAAAGTGACACGTGAAGTCACTCCTTCCAAACCTGAAGAGGTAGAAGTTACAGAAGAAACAGTTGAGACTGAAAACGATACTGCCACTTCTTCAACTGTCTCTGATGCTGACTCTGAAGTTGCAGATGAGAAGCCCAAGAGCAACAAGTCGATCTTCGCTAAAGCTTCTTAAATATGACGAAGTTAACAGGCATGGTTGTATATCTATGCCTGTTTTTCTTTGCTTTAGCTGCTGTCTTTAGTGCTGCATGGGCATTTATGTTGAGCTTGCTCGGACTGTCTCTTTTACTTCTAGCTGGGGTATTTATCTGGTCTTGGCTTGTCGCATCAGCAAGAAACAACAGGCACAAATAAGTTGAGCCTCCCTAGTGGTAACTGGGGAGGCTCTTTACAAAGTAAAACCTGTCGGGAAAACTGGAGAACCACTTTGTCACCTACTGTGATACCTGCGGTTCTTTTACCTTCATAGTAGTTTTCTTGTGAAATTGATATTTATCAATTTGTTAAGTTGAGCCAAGGGTTCAAAAACAGTCCATTGTACCCCATCTCAGGTCCAATCGCATACCCAATCCGATCATCTATGATGGAGCCTGCCAGAGAGCCTGAGAACACAGAGTCAATGTCCATGACTGGCCCTACCCCTCCAGCCCACAGCAAGGCTATCAAAGGACGCTCTCTCACAGCGTTCACAGCGATCTTCTGAATGCGGAGCTTGTAGTTGAAGAACCACAACAGACCATTGCTTTCCAGCGCGTCTCTGGTTCTCCCAGGCAAGCGGTTATAGTTCACAAACTCTTCTGAGATCGTATCCATAGCTTCTTGCTTGGTCTTGCCACGCTTCTGGATCAGGTGATCATACAGAACTGCTTTGCCTACAAAGTCACCATACTGAACCATTCGGTTAAGCACCCTAAACAGAGCAGTGTCTTTGCTGATGATGGCATTCTTACCAATGGTTCGTGCCACCCCTGGCAGCTTGTCTACTGCCTTCTCTACCAGCTCAGCAATCTTACCATCCCGAGCTGCCAGATCCTCTTCGGTCAAGCTTTCAGAGATCGTAGAGAACTCCCCTGCGTCGATCAGAGGTTTGATGCTCAGCTGGTTGTTGGCATCCTCCAGTGCAATCAAGCGTGCTTTGATAGGGTTGGCTTTTGAAGCATCGTTGATCACAGCAGAGAGCTGCACGTTCAGAGACAACATCTCTTCCTTGTTCTTCACATAGGTAGTGATCTCCAAGAACTTGGTTCTCATGGCCTTCGCCATTGTCACCGGTCCAATACCATGCGTCAGCAGATGCAGTCCGTTAGAGACAATGTTTTCATACATCACAACAACCGATCGAATGATGATGTTGGTCTTGGCGTAAGAGACAACACCACCAACCCCATTCTCAGCCATCTTCATATATTTATAGGCGTTCACGCCCATCATCGCCGTTGCAGTATCCCGCAGAAGCTTCTGTGTCTTAGGGCTCCAACGCGTAATCCCTGTCCATGGATCCGTTATAGATGCAGCACGGTATCCCAACGCGTCATCAATCATGTCACGCCTGACAGGGAAGTAGTCGGCCCGTCCGAATACAGCCGCTGCATCTTCCTTCATCTTCCATCCCATCGTGTTCCACGCATCCTTGTAGACGGGATCTTTCAGCTCAGGATCTGCAAGGTTCACAAACTCACTGTCCCGACCCGCCAGCTTATGCTTTGTGTGGATCTCCTTGAGGGTATTCAGCAGCTCCATGTTGAACCCATCCGCGGCATTCTCCTCCACAATCCGTCCGGTCCATACCCCCAGCATCCGACCGATGTGCTCATCTTTCTTCAGCAATGCCATCTTATCTGCAGCCAGAGGTCGCTGATATCCGCTTACAGCGCCTTTATCGTCAAAGATGGGCATGAGGTACTCACCTGCAGCTAGGTTGTTCTGAGGCCGTCCTATGCCTAAAACCCAGCATTGGTTCACCTCAAGCCAGAAGGCCTCCTAAAGGTCAGCAGGGTTTTGGCGTTTCAGGTCTAATTCTACTCCCTAAAACGTCACATAAAACTGTATTTTTTACTATCAGGTTATTGGTGAGTTTTAGGGCCCTTTGCTCTATTGAGACTGATTTGCACGGCGTTCCGCCCTTATTTTTATGGGTATAAGCTGGCCTCTTATTCAATATTAGTAAACCGGTTAGGCTATTGGTTTGAAAGGCATATGAGACTGTGATTGGGGGTATTCTGGGCCGGAGATTTAGTAAAAACCTAAGGTCTAACAGTAGAATTGAGTAGAACGTGTCTTTTACTCACCAATAGAGTATATGCGAAAAACACCCCTGTTTTAGCGAAAGGCTCCCTAAAGACACGTAAGGCTATAGGGAGTCTTTGGGTTTAAGCCGATGCTGCAGATCAAAGGGGGGTAAGCACGCCAAACTGATATTGTCATGCTTGCGTGCCATGGCCCGGTTTCTTGAGGTTTATCTGGGATGGGTCTTCCGAAAACCGAACGGCCC
>Ga0208544_10001383_pt1 | contig 16793 bp, 10 predicted proteins | sample DEB08_DNA_9_FD_184526 | JGI IMG/M metagenome (GOLD analysis project Ga0208544, IMG submission 184526) | Aqueous microbial communities from the Delaware River and Bay under freshwater to marine salinity gradient to study organic matter... | ecosystem: Environmental > Aquatic > Marine > Coastal ... | reverse complement strand
CGATGAAATTACATGAAAAAGCAATAGATAGACTAGATGCTACTATTGGAAAATGGTTCGTTACTATTAATCCAAGGAAAGCAAAAAAGGTATTATATTATGACTAATTATTTCTTTCTTTTTGCCTAAGTCTTTTGAACTCTATCAAAATCAACCAAATCCTTTTGTAAAAGAAACCAATATTAGCTTCTTCTTACCAGAACAGTCTGATGTAGTGCTTACTTTACGAGATGAAGTGGGTCGATTGATTCAGGAAGTCAAAGCGAATAAAACGGCTGGCTTACAAAGCTTTACTGTCAATAGTGCGGACTTACCGAAGGGCTTGATTTATTATCAGATTAGTAGCCGATTTGGGACGCAGACTCGGAAGATGTTGCGGGTGGAGTAGGGTTTTGTTTTTATGCTTTTTTTGGTTGGGAAATCCGTATCGCTTTTTAGTGGTACGGATTTTTTTTGTACTAAAGTTATTTGGGCTATTCGTAGCAGTCAACATAAAATCGACTCCTTTATTTTTTTTATAATCTTTCTTTTCGTATTTTTCCATTTATTAATACGAACTCGTCGCTGGGTAACAAAGAATTCATTGCTATTTGCATAGACTCCTGCTAAAAATGCGGCTATGTTCAACTTGTTTGTGATGCGTCATTGAGCCAATTGACTCAGAGCTTAATTATTGGCTTTTTCGGGGGCTCAACGACTCATACAAACCTTAGTGTTGTCAGTAATTAAAAAAATGAGAGAAAAATGGGAAAAAAAATATTAGCAACATTAATATTATTAGCAATATTAATTAGCTGTAAAACAACCTCTGAAAATATTCTATTCAGCTCAAGTCGAAATGGAAATTCAGATATTTATATGATGAATTCGAAGGGAGATGTAATTAAACAAATCACAAAAGAAAAATCTGAAGAGTGGTCTCCCGTATGGATTAATGAAAATGAAATATCATACTTGAGCCAAGAAGGTGAGCAAATTTCTATTTTGAGACATAATATACAAACAAACGAAACGTCAAAAATCAAACATCCTGAAAACTGTATATTGGATGATAAAAATATTATCTACTCTCAAAATTCGAACAAACGAATATACTATTGTAAAGGAGAAATCTATTTAATTGAAGAAGAAACGAATTCAACCGTTAATTTAACGGCGCAAATTTCAGGACAGGCAAATTACATTTCGTGGGGAAAAAATGCTAATGAAATAACTTTTACCAGTAATCATGAGGGTAATAATGAAATTTATCTTCTTAATTTAGAATTGAAAAAATTAGAAAATCTAACGAATAATTCTTCTAATGATGAAAGAGGAGATATATCACCTGATGGTGATTTTATTGTTTTCAGCTCAGACAGGTTTCAAAAGGGTAATCAAGACATAGTAATTCTTAACCTACAAACCCGAGAAGTAAAAAGAATAACCTTTACAAAAGGCACAGAACTAATTGCACGTTGGTCATCGAATCAGAAGAGTATATATTTTGGAAGTAATGAAGATGGAAACTGGGAGTTGTACTCTTATGAATTAAAGAATGAAAGTATTAAAAGATTAACGAACAATGAAAGTTTTGATGGAGACCCAAGAATAAAATAAAAACTACCGAAAATAAGTAAAATAAGTAAGTCTTCATGCGGCACGGAGTGCCAAGAATGAAGATAATGTTGTACGGAACCGATTTCTGGTTCAGCAAGGTTTTTTGTTATTATGGAGATTGAATGAAATGAAGAGAGGTTGAAGCAAGGAAGAAGCGAAGTGTTTTTTAAGAAATAGTTTCCAAGACCAAGGTTGATTCGAAAAAATTATCCTCAAATTGATAGAAATCTATTGATTTCAGGTGATTTTGTTAAGTATAGGCAAAGCAGTTTTAGGCTTCCAAAGGGAAGCAGTTCAAAATAGGCTATAAATCAGTTGCCAAACTTAAGCGAGGGATTTGATTAGGAGGTGCTCTAGTTGGTGGTAAAATATCGATACGAACCATCGCTTTTACCCCACAATAGGTACAAATTTGAGGGTCAAAATCTAATCGCTGTATACTGATTTGTTGCCAGTCGATAGGTATTTTAGTTATGGGTGGATTTACTTTTAAACTACCCCCCGATATTTTAAGTTTACCCATCAGTTAGCATAGTCTTCTATCGATATTTAAAGATTAAATCTTTAAAGCAATATTTCACAAGTTTTCAACTTGTCTTTACCATTTGTAATTCGTAAAAAACACGATGAACTCTATTTTCACCACTCCCTATTCGGTCGGGCGAAAACAGATACAAACCGTTAACAACAATTAAGAAATGAAGTTTGAAGAAATAATAACTAACAGAACAATTTTGAGAAAATTTACTCAAGAGAGTTTTGATGCTATCTATTCTGATATGTCTCAAAATGAGCAATTAGATATTCTTGGTATAACTTCTATAGAAGAATTATTGAAAGAAAAAGAAAAGTATAAAAAAGGTCTTTCTACGCATAACAAGAAATTTCTTTACCATCAATTAATTGATAAGAAAACAAATAAGATTATTGGTTGGTGTGGATTTCATACCTGGTACACTGACCACAATCGAGCAGAAATAGGATATGGATTATTTGATGATAATTATAAAAGTAAAGGCATTATGTCAGAAGCAATAGTCTCTATTGTAAATTATGGGTTTAACAATATGAATTTAGAAAGAATAGAAGCGTTTGTAAGCCCAAATAACACGCCTTCGATAAAATTGCTAAAAAGAATGAAATTCAAGGAAGAAGGTTTTTTAAAACACCATTATTTTGATAATAATAAAATGGATGATTCAATAGTTTTTGCGTTATTGAAATCTGAATATAAATAACTATGCTAATTGAGTAGGGAATCGTGAGCCAAAATGCCCCACGACATAAATTTGGTAAATTTGTTAAAACTCAATAAAAATACATCACTTCAGACCATCAAAATGCTGATAAGCTATCCGATTTAAATAAAGTTGAAACATAGAGTAATTAATCTAATTGAGTTGTAATTCGCAGATTCCTTAATCAGTTTACCAAAACATCCTATCTATGCCCAAATAAGAATACCTTTGCAGCTTCATCTGAAAAAAAGTACTAATGAAGCGTATAAACGAATATAAAAAGCTATACAAAGTAGAGAAGGAAATAGACCTAAAAGAGATAAAGTCTACTTATAGAAACTTTGTAAAAGAATGGCATCCTGACAAGTTTCAAGACCCACAAAAAAAGATAGAAGCGGAAGCGGTGACTATAAAAATCATAGACGCCTATCACTTTCTAGTTAGTATCGCTCCTCAGACAAGAGAAAAAAATCTAGCAGCATATACGGAGACTATCACTAATTCTAGAGTGATTGATTATCAGCATAAGAGCCTGTTATTGGAAGTGAATTTTGCAGACGGTAATACGTATGAGTACTTTGGTGTCAATCGAAAAAAATTCATCAAATTCATAAACGCCAAGTCTATCAATAATTTTGGGAGGAGACATATATTTAAGTCCTTCTTATATCGAAAAGCTAAGCGAAAAGTAGAAACTGTTTAGGATGATTAATATTGAAGTTTGGTATACAAAACCGTTCAGCAATTAAAAAAATAAAGAACTATTCTCCTTGCAAATAGAATCAAAAAATCCAAGACTCATCTGTTACAAATGCAGGAGGCCTTCCAGCACCTGTATTTGTAAATACATTCGTCCTTTCCAGACTAAGACTCGTTTTATTATTTTGATGCACCCGAAGGAGTACAAAAGAGAAAAAATCGGAACAGGACAGATGACGAATCTTCAACTTGAAAATTCAGAAATTATAGTCGGTATCGATTTTACCAATAATAATCAGGTAAATGAAATACTGAATAAAGAAAATAGTTGTTCTTTTTTACTTTATCCGGGAAAAGATAATTTCAACTTATCGATAAGAAAAAGTTCAGCCTTAAATTCATTGATGGGTAATAATCCACACATCTTCCTGCTCGATGGCACCTGGTCCTGCGTCCGTAAAATGCTTAAACTAAGTAAGAATTTGCAAAAACTAAAAAAAGTGAGTTTTGATAATAAAATAGTATCAAAATTTAGTATCAAGCAGCAGCCAAAATCTCATTGTTTGAGTACTATTGAGTCCGTCTATACGGTCTTAAATTTATTGAAGGAAAGTGACTTAGAGCAATGTGAGACAAAGGATTTCCTTATTCCTTTTGAAAAAATGATTGCGTATCAAATCGACTATTTTCTAAACTCAAATAATATTAACCAATCCGATATTTTAAGTGCTCCAAATCCATCCATTCATCAAAAATAAACCGTTTGCCTGAATCTATTCGCGAGATAGGATTAGTCAATTGCGGAATTGGTGATATTGGAGAAATTGAATTAATGAGCTGGATGAGCAATTCGTCGAATCTTCAAATGATTTGTGTAGAGCAAAATAATTTTTCAACAGAATTTAGATTGGAATTTAAAAAATTCAGGGCCAACAATCCACAAATTTTAGTTGTTTTTTAGGAATAGCAGACAGATTGAATCGACCAGAACCAAACGCTATCTGAAGTTATAAAAAATAACAGCCTAATGGTTTAGAAATCAAGTATCTAGTAACTTAAAACATTATCGGTTGTCAGTTGTCGGTTATCAATTAGGCTAGTTCCTAAACGACTGACAACTGACAACCGTTGGTTTTTTAATAATTGCTGTTCAATATTGAACCAAATCACTAGAATAAAAACGCTACCTTTGCTCCTTTATTAGCGACTCCTAACCTAATAATGACTAGGAGTAAAAACAGAGCGTTGCATGAGATTTGAAGATTTGAAGTTAATTCCATCTATTTTAAAAGCCCTCAAAGATAAAAATTATACAGAGCCGACTGCTATTCAGAGTAGGGCTATTCCTTTAATTTTACAGCGAAAAGATGTCTTAGCCGTTGCCCAAACAGGTACCGGTAAAACGGCTGCTTTTGCCATTCCTATTATTCAATTAATTCATAAAATTGAATCAAAATCTAATGGTAAACCGGTCATGCGTGCCTTAATTTTGACGCCTACTAGAGAGTTAGCTATTCAAATAGAGGAAAACATTGAAGCTTACAGTAAATATACGGTCGTCAAAAATACCGTTATTTTTGGAGGAGTCAAACAAGGTAAACAAGTGGATGCTATGCGAAGAGGCGTCCATATTTTAGTCGCTACGCCTGGTCGATTATTAGATTTAATTAACCAAGGGCATATCAGTTTAAAAACGGTTAAGGTCTTTATTTTAGATGAAGCAGACAGAATGTTAGACATGGGCTTTATCAACGATATAAAAAAGATTTTACCTATGTTGCCAAAGGAACGACAATCTTTGTTTTTTTCGGCTACGATGCCTAATAATATAGTAAAATTATCTCGGCAAATTTTAAAAGACCCTCAAAAAATAGAAGTTAGTCCTGTTTCTTCTACCGCAGAAACCATTCAACAATACCTTTATTATACCAATCGAACAACCAAGAAAAATTTATTATCTCATATTTTAAAAGATGAAAAGATTACTCAAGTTTTGGTCTTTTCTCGAACTAAAAGAGGTGCAGATAGAATTGCCAAAGATTTAAAGAAAAAACGGATTGAAGCGGCAGCTATTCATGGTGATAAAGCCCAAAACCAACGACAAAAAGCTTTATCTGCTTTTAAAGCAGGACAAATTAGGGTTTTAGTCGCTACAGATATTGCAGCAAGAGGAATTGATATTGATAAATTGCATTATGTTATTAATTATGATATTCCCAATGTAGCAGAAACTTATGTCCACCGAATTGGTCGCTCAGGTAGAGCAGGTGAAGAAGGGATTGCCATTGCGATGTGTGAACCAGAGGAAAATGACTTCATCAAAGATATTCAAAAACTAATCAAGAAAAAGATAACGGTCATTAAGGAACATCCTTTTCCTCAAACGGATAAGCCAATGACCGACGCAGAAAAGAAAGAATGGAATAAAGAAAAACAACGACGCAAACAAGAGTTTTTTTCCAGTCGAAAGAAAACACAATCTGGAGGTGGTGGATATGGTCGGTCTAATCGAAGACGATAAACTAAAGTCAAATAAATGAGCCAGATATGCCAGATTTTAAAAATCTGGCATATCTATTAACTCATACCCTCCATCCTTTTCTAAGCAAAAACCAATTTCTTTAAATAATCAGCCCCATCTTTCGCACAAGCCATAGGTGTCGTATTATCATAGCGTTCTTGCTCCATGATAAAATATTCCATCCCATTATCTTTAGCCGTTTTTAATATTTTCGGAAAATCAATTTTACCCGTTCCCAAAGTACAAGTGGCTTCTCTAACATCATCTGCTGCATCTTTCAAGCGATCCTTCACATGACATAATTTGAATCGATTCGAGTATTTTTTTAAATACTCCTCTGGATCAGCGCCGCCAGTAACGACCCAATAAATATCCATTTCATGATCGACCAATTCAGGGTCTGTATTATCCATGATAAAATCATGTGGAATCATACCTGAAAAGGCTTTGAAAGAATAAGCGTGGTTATGGTAAGCAAAACGGATACCGTTTTTGCGACAAATTTCTCCACAGGCATTAAATTGATCGGTTACTTTTTTCCAATTGTCTACACTAGTTTGTGGGCCGATATATGGGCAAATCAAATACTTCATGCCTATTTCTGCTGCTTGTGCTGCCTTTTCTTCAAAATTTTCATTGATATTAGCATGCGCAGAAACCATATTTAAACCTAAACCATCTAAATACTTTTTAAATTCTGTATTCGGCATATTCCAAAATAAACCTTGAGGTCCATCATAACCTTCGATTTGCTTAAAACCGTATCCTGCCAATTCTTTTAATGTTCCCTTGGGATCTGCTGGAATCACATCTCTCAGGGTATATAATTGAATCCCAAATTGATCTAAACTTGGTTGTGGTGTAACTGGTGCAGTAGTTGCGGCAGTTCCACTAACTGCGGCTTCCTTTCCGCCCGATTGGCAAGCCCATTGAGGCATTAATAAAGAACCTGCTGCTAATAATCCAGCATTTTGTAGAAAGATACGACGCTTATTTTGCATTCCCTTTTCATTTTTAGTTAATAAAAAAGCTAAGGTAAGTAAACAATTTTCAATTTTCAATTTAAAATTTTCAAAATCAAAAAATAGCATGGTACTTTTGCAAGTATGTCCACTTATCTTATCTATAAACCTTTTAATATGCTCTCTCAATTTACCAGAGAAGCACCACATCATGTTACATTAGCTGATTTGGCTTTTGATTTTGCGAAAAATGTATACCCTGTCGGTAGGCTTGATGCAGATAGCGAAGGTTTATTAATCTTAACGGATGATAAAAGTTTGAATGCCCGACTTTTAAATCCTAAAAACAAGCAAGCTAAAACCTATTGGGTACAAGTCGAAGGCGCACCCAAAGCAGCAGATTTGCTACCCTTAAAAAAAGGAATCAATGTTAAAATAAAGGGGAAAATTCATTCAACTGCTCCTGCAAAAGCTTTCCTTTTAAAAGAAACACCTCTTTTACCACCAAGGAATCCGCCTATCCGTTTTAGAAAATCCATTCCAACTACTTGGATTAGTTTGACCATTACAGAAGGGAAGAATCGACAAGTCCGTCGAATGTGTGCGGCTATTGGTTTTCCTGTTTTGCGGCTAGTCCGAGTAGGATTAGCAGGATACTTTTATGGAGCAGGTCTTTTAGCGAATATGAAAGTTGGCGAAATCATGCCAATACGGCTTACTTAATATCTCTCTGACTGGGAATGCGCTCACTCCACATAACTCTGTCGCCGAACTAGGGTGTAAAATCCGTTATCCAAAGCTAAGTAACCAAAATCATAGACAAAATAATAAGTATTTCCATTTTTGGTCTGATAGATATTGGTAAAATAACTAAACTTAAAACCATTGCCTAATAATTTATCTTTATGAACCCTCGCCTTTCCTTCTGGATTTAAATCTGCTAAAATTCTTCGGTTTTTTCGCAAGATATTATTGATATTTCGAACAAAATTAATAGCATCTCGATTGAGCTTGTTGTTCGCTGTGCTACGGCAACTTGTAGAGCAATATTTTTTGTCTGCCCGCCCCATAAACTCCTCTTTACATTCTAAACATTGTTTTTTCATAGTACACTAAAAATGGTAGTTTTCTTGATTTTTTTTAAATATTGTTCCAAAATGCTAAAAAAATAGCACTTTTTACTAATTTTAGTGGAATTTAATACCCAAATGCACTAATTTTAGATTTGTTTACGGATTTATCTCATCAATTTTACATTTTACATCCTACAAGTTTAGAAACCCTTCACTATTTTTAAAGACATCTATTGACAAATCTTTGTGCAATTAATCTATAAAGGTTGCTTGCTACTCATTACTAGGGTTTTTTATTGACCAACAACTAATCAAGTTGTATTAACTGTTGATGCTAAAGATTTTTATTTCTTGTCTAATTATCCATCACCTCTCATTATTATTTTCCAATTACCGATTTAAAAATAACCTCATTAGAGGATAAAAATTTATTGCAGTCATTTCGGCGTGCACCTACAAATTCATTAGAGATACATTATCAAAAAAGGCTAAAATAATTATGGAAAAACATTCCATAAGATGATGATAATTGATTGATTTTGAGTTAATAAAGCACTGAATGGCTATATGAGTACTCGGACACATTTATTAATGGTTTTTAGGACTATGATTTTTAAAGAAAAACTATCAAAAAAATCTTAGCCCTAAAATTCCACGAATAATTATGTCCGAGTACCTACTATTTTTTCTCAAAAACACAATCATTTTGCTGATGAACAACGATTACGATTCTTCAAAGGGTTTACCTATGGGTAAAAAAAATCCTACTGGGCTATTATCAGTTCTTATCACATTTATGTCTTCTCATAGACATCCTTTAATACAATTTTCTATACTCTTTCTAATTGGACTTGGCATTACTAATACCAGTTATGCCCAAGCAGTTATTAGTCAATCCTATGGACCAGTTTGTGAAAATGGTACGCCCATACCTTTAACAGGAGGCCCTGCCTTATCGGGAACTCAGAAAGGAAGATGGACCGTTGAAAGTTCTACAAGTGGCACGATTCCAATTGGTATATTAACAGAAGACCCAGGATTTACAGATGTTATAGCTACTTTTAATCCTACTTTTTCAGGAGTAGCCCCCGGTAATTCTATTACTTTCGTTTTAAAATTTACTATCGATGAAGACGGTGATTTTATGGTCGGTGAAACCGACACCTCATTTGCCACAACTTCTATTACGGTCAACGCCGTTCCTATTGTTACCGCAACCGCTTCCGCAGTAGATGTTTGTGAAAATGGAGGAAATATCATCTTAACAGGAAATCCCTCTGTAGGAAATGGGATAGGAGGATGGTCTGGAGCTACAGGTATTACAAATACGCCCAATTCTAATAATGCTCAATTTGACCCAAGAGGACATGATGGAATTGTTCCTTTGATTTATACTTTCACAGATGGAAATAATTGCCCCGCAAAAGATACGGTTCATGTACTCGTACATAATCCTGATGTTATAGCCCCTATACAAAACATCCCTGTTTGTTCCAATGGAGATACCATTGACTTACAAGGTTTTCCTTTTCGGGATACGGTTAATTCTTTAATAGATAGCATTATGGTTAGAAGCCCTTCCCAAAGTCTATACCCAAGTCAAGGGTTAGGCATTTGGAGTGGTTCTGGAGTACTTACTTTGACTAGTACTGATTCTTTAATGGGTACGGCAAAATTTGTTCCCAATGGTTTCAATGGTCCTATTACCCTTACTTACACTTATACAGCAGGTAATGGTTGTGTAGAAACTATTACAACTAGAATTAATGTTTTTGCAGCGCCGACGGTAGATGGAGGTAATTATGGTCCAATTTGCGTATCTGATGACCCCATTTTATTAGATCAAGGAACTCAAGTTCAAGGAGGAATATCTATGGGGACTTGGGATACTGTTTCCTATAAAAACACTTCGGGGATAAGCATTCAAGTGGATGCTACAGTACTCAGTAATAAAAATCCTACTGCGGGAACTGCTCAATTTGAACCTAAAAATGGAGCTGGAACATACACTTTATCTTATACTTTTGTCGATATAAACGGTTGTGAAGTTACAGATACCATTGCTCCAATTGTGGTTAATGAAGACCCCACTACCACTATAACGGGTCCAGTTAGTAGTTCAGATACACTTACACTTTGCATTAAAGATGAAACTATTAATTTGGTAGGAGGACAAGACCCAGCTATTTTGGGCGGAATAGGAACCTGGACAGGTACAGGCGTAGTAGACGCAAATATGAACGATAGTAGAGCAATATTCAATCCAAATAATGCAGGCATTGGTACGCATACTTTAATTTATAATTATGAGAATCCTAACGGTTGCTCTGATACATCTGCTATTTTTATAACCGTCAATGCTTTACCAATAATTATGCATAATGGACCTTACGAGGCTTGTAGAAATGGAGATAGAAGCACAGAAGGAATTACCTTAACAGGCTCCCCTAATAGCATAGGAGGTGTCTGGAGTGGTAAAGGAGTCATGGAAAATACAATGGACGGTACAGCTATTTTTGAACCTGATAGTGCTTCGGTAGATGGTCAAAATACAGTTATCCTACAATACAAATATACAGATTTGCATGGATGTACCGACTCTATCACGACAACCGTCACCATTCATACACCAACTGTTAATGCTACAGTTGACCAAACCTTCTGTGCAGGCGAAAGCATCTCTATCCCTTTTAGTGGTGGAGGTACTGCTTTTGACTATAAAATAACCGGTGCGGTAGTTGGCTTATCAGATGGTACTGGAAATACCTTAACGGGTACACTAACCAATACAGGTATTGCTGACTTGACTGCTTCCGTAGAGGTGATTCCAAGTATCGATAATTGTGAAGGCGTACGTGATACTTTTACTATTACCGTTAAACCACTCCCTACAGTCAATGCCCTTCAAGATATAACTGTCTGTGCAGGTGATAGTACCGCTGTAAAATTATTTAGCGGATCAATTACTGGCACTACCTATAATTGGACAAATGATAATACAGCTATTGGTTTAACAGGCTCAGGTACGGGTCGTGGAACATTGAATGATCTGTTTGCTAAATTTAAGGCAACTAATACCACTTCCAATATGATTACTAGCAACATAGTAGTTACGCCAATCTTTAATGGTTGTGCTGGTACGCCTCAGACTTTTAAAATCAATGTTAAGCCATTACCGACGGTTACTGTGCCAAATGACCTAACTTTTTGCACTGGAGAAACAACCAGTCAAATAGACCTAATGGGGTCAACGGGTGCAATACTTAATTGGTCACTTTCGGGTGATCCGATAGGTTTTATTCCAAATAACATGGACTTTGTACCAGCAACTGGCATCAATAATGCTTCTGGAACGCCCGATACGGCTAAAATTGTTATTACTGCCGATTTAAATGGTTGTGTAATAGAAGCAACAGATACCTTATTTATTGCAGCCAACCCTGTTACAGACATTCCTGCACTAGCTTTAAACCCAGTTATACCTAATACTTTTTGCTCAACTGGAGATACCATTCATTTAAACGAAAACAGGACAAATTCGCTAATACCTTCCGCCACTATGCCTAATGCTCAATTAGGTATTTGGAAAACGCCTACAATGGGTGTCAGTAATCCAAATCCAGCTAATGGTACTGCTATTTTTGACCCAACTGGCTTGGACGGCAATATTGAATTAACCTATACTTTTATTAATGAATACGGTTGTTCGGATGAAGAAAAATTGACTGTTTCCGTAGAGAATGCAAATGCGAATGCAACTCCCGATACTACCTATTCAGATGTTTGTTCAGAAGATGGTAATGTTAATCTAGCTGGAAATGCACCAACACTTAGTCAAGCTGGTTTTTGGACAGTGAAGGATTCTGTGGGAATGGTTATTAATGCCATTACTGCTACCGCGGCAGATACAGTTGCAGGTACTGCCAAATTTAATCCTAGCGGTCTGAGAGGAACTTATACTTTAATCTATTCCATTAAAAATTTGACAAACGGATGTGAGTCAAAGGATAGTACAACTATTAATATTGGTAGCACCGTTTTAGATTTAGGCATTTATACACCAGTTTGTTCAAATGACAGCTTAACACAATTAGCTGCCACGTCTATATCAGGTGGTTCAATCATCTCAGGCGAATGGGGAATTGTTGATACTTTTGGCGTTGTCATTTCGCCCAGTCCAATTACCCAATTAACCCCATTAACAGCAGATTTAAACCCAACAAATTTAAGTGGTTATTATAAATTATTTTTCAATTACACAAATAATGCAGGTTGTAATGATGTAGATACCCTTTCCTCCTTTTTTATTGTCAATGAAGCACCAATTGTTACGGCACCACTTGACAAAGCCGTTTGTCAAAATGCAACCTCTTTTGATTTAGTAGGTTCAAGAATCCCGAATGGCGGAGGAGAATTGGCAAAATGGGGTCCAGAATCTCTTATATCTGACCCTAATATAATGGACGCTAGTATCACTGTTGATCCATCTTCCTTTACAAATGATATTACACTTACCTATACTTTTATAGATGGAAAAGGATGTATCGGAATAGATAGTGTTGATATTACGCTTCATCCGCTACCGACTGTAGTTGCAGGCACTAACTTAACCTTAGATAACGGCATTCTAAAAGTCTGTGAATCAGAACCTATAATTAATATAGCGGCAACGCCTGTACCAGGTGGAAGTGCTTTTGGAAGTTGGACACCCTCCGCTTTTATTACAGATACCAATACCACAGATGAAAAAGCCGACTTTGATCCTGCTAGCAAAAATGGTCCTTACAATTTAACTTATACCTATACAGATGCTAATAGCTGTATTAATTCTAGTACTATAACGATTGATGTTCGACCAATTCCTACGGTTTTTGCTGGAAATGATCAAGCAATTTGCGAAGAACAAGGTGAAATCATCCTATTAGGTGCCGCTCCCAACCCTACTATAAATGACGGTACAGGTGTTTGGAGTGGGAGTATGGGATTAGATATGAATGATAATTCATCGGATAATCGAATTACTTTTAATCCTGCCAACTTATCAAGCACCACACCTATTCAAATCAAATATACCTATACAGATGATATTGGCTGTTCAGCCGTAGATTCTCTAGCACTTACTGTGATTGCTTCTCCTGTAGTTAGTGCAGGAACTTACCCTGCCCAATGCCCAAATGGCACACTAAATCTGACAGGCAGTTTAACACCAAATGCGAATGGAGGAATGACTAGTAATTGGTCTACAGACAAAGGAACGATCATCAATATGAATCCTAACCTCGGAACAGCCCAATTAAACCTTAGTGGCTTGACAGATTCAATAAAAGTGGTCTATACCTATACGGATGCTAGTGGTTGTGTTGGTAGAGATACAACATTAATTGAAATTCAAAAAACAGTGAATGCTGGAAATAATAGAACAATTTGTTCAAATACTGGCTCAATCGACTTATTAGGTAGCCCAATTCCAAGTGACAATCAATCAGGAACATGGTCATGGTCAGGAGTTGGAACAAATCCCGTAACAGATACCAATACAGATGATGCAGCAGGTGTTTTCAACCCAAGTGGTTTGTCTTCTGGAGATTATACTATTACTTATGAATTCAATGACGGCAATGGCTGTATCACTAGCAGTTCAGCTACTATTACAGTTATTGTTCCTCCTACCGTTTCTATTACCAGTGATATCGCTTTACCAGCAGAATTATGTGAAGCAGGTGATTCAATTAACTTGACTGGTTTCCCTATACCAAATGGCGTAACTGAACAAGGAACTTGGTCTGGAACAGGCATTACGCCAAGTGGCAGTAAAGACGGAAAAGCGACCTTTAATCCAAGTGGTTTAAATGGGGCTTATGCTATTCGATATACTTTTGTAGATGATACTGGTTGTGAAAGTTATGCCGAGGATACTATTAAAGTTATTGATTTAGTAGTGACTTTACCTCAACAAGGGCCTGCTTGTATAAACCCAAATACAGCAATTACCTTATCCGATTTAGCAACAACAGAAACTACTGGGGCTTGGTCTGGAACTGGAGTTACTGGAAATATGTTTGACCCATCTTTGGTATCAACTGCTTTCGTTGACTTAACTTATAGATTAACCCATACTTCAAGTAACTGTTTTACAGAAGCAACGACCACAATTGACATCAATGAGCCACCAGTTATTAGTTTAGCGGCTATAGATACTATTTGTGCGATGGAGGAAATAGCCTTAATTGGAAATCCAATTCCAAGCGGTACGGCTAAAGGAGTATGGTCTGGAGCAGGCGTATCTAATGCTAATGATGCTGCGGGCACTGCTACCTTTAGTCTAAATGCAATAACTGTTTCAACCGAAGAAACATTAACCTATACTTATACAGATGAAAATGGTTGTCAGAATAGTGACACTGTAAATGTATTTGTTCGTGCATTACCTACGACTCCAACGTTGGCGGCTACAAATAAAATTTGCAAAAATGCTGGCAATCAAATAATTACCGCAATTCCTGCGGTAACGGGAACAGGTGTTTGGACAAGTGATAATGGTGGTATTATAAGCCAAACCAATACAACGGTCACTTTCGACCCAAGTAGTTATGATGATACAGAAATCATTACGCTAACTTATATTTTTACAGATGGAAATGGTTGTGGTGCAACAGCGCTTACTCATGTAATTACCATTACTGAGATTATACCAACTGCCTCCGCAGATGTAGCTATTGTATGTCCAGCTGGTTCCGCAGTTACCTTAACAGGAACGCCTACCGCAGGAGGAACAGGTATCTGGACATTACCAGATAATACGCCTGTTTCCACAACTAGTGGTAATCCCACCATGTTTGACCCAACAGGTTTTATCGGAGATGTTGTATTGACTTATACTTTTACAGAAACAAATGGTGCTAACTGTGTCGTAAGTGCAACTACAACCGTTAATGTAACGGCCACAGAAATCACCTTACCCAACTATGGCAATATTTGTCAAAGTGCCGCTCCAATTCGGGTCATAGGAAATCCTATTCCTAAGGTAGACGAATCAGGTGTTTGGAGTGCTGTAGGATTTAATACGCCACTTACTAGCCCTGTTATTGACTCTAGTGAAGTAGATGGCGCAGCATTATTTGATCCAGCTAAATTACCTAATGGAACTAGCTTTCCAGCAACTGTTGAATTGGTCTATACTTTTACAGATAATCAAGGTTGTGCTAGTAGCGACACGACAGAAATAGTGGTTTATGGTATGCCTACCGTTACTATTTCAAGTCCTGTTAATCAATTATGTTCTCAGGCAGACCCTATTACCGTGACTGGTTTTCCGTTGCCTAGTACTGCGAATAATTCAATTGGAAAATGGACGGGAGATGGAATAACAGATAAGGGAGACGGTTCGGCAGTTTTCAGTCCAGCAGGATTAAGTAATAAAGTAATCCTAACTTATACTTATACCGATGATTTAGCCTGTACCCAATCAGAAGATTTAGAAATAACGATTTTAGATGATGCCTTTACGGTAACTCCAATCGCTGCTATTTGTATCAATGCTGACAGCTTAGATTTAAGTGCTAGTGTTATGCCTACAGGAGGAACTTGGAGTGGTCTAGGTGTAAATAATAATAAATTTGATGCGGCTTCCGCAGGTTATGGTACACATACTTTGACTTATTCCTTGACGAATGGGAATGGCTGTAGCAGTAGCACAACTACCACAGTTACGGTTGCTGAACCGACTATCACCCCTATTAATTCAGCTTGTTCTAATGGCGGTCTTATTACCCTAACAGGAAGTGTTCCAAATGGTGGAACTGGGATTTGGGCAATCGTTGGAGCGACGAACACGCCTATTCCAACAGTAAATGGCATAGCTTCTTTAGACCCAACGGGTTTATCTGGTTCTATCTCCTTAATCTATACTTTTGATTTAAATGGTTGTAAAGATAGTATCACCACTCAAATTGTTGTTAATGAACCTCCAACTGCCGATGCAGGAGCAGCTCTTGATGTCTGCTTAGGTACTGGTTCCATAATTATTACTGGTTCCACCATTCCAACTGGTGGCAGTAGCCAATGGACAGGAGATGGTATTACAGATGCCAACTCCAATGATATCTTTGCGGTCTTTAATCCAGCAAATTTAGATGGGCCAATTACCGTTACTTACGAAATAACGGATGCTAATACTTGTAAAACTCAGGATACGAAGACCATTACTGTTAAGAATTTGGAAGTTACCGCAGGTACTTACGGTGCAATTTGTGAAAGCTCCGATTCTATCACCTTGACAGGTACACCTGCTGGTGGTACTTGGGTCGGATTTGGTGTTTCTGATAAGGGGAATGGTACGGCTACTTTTGGACCGAAAGGTAAAAATGGAGATATCACTGTTTCCTATGTCTTTTCGGATGGAACTTGTTCTGAAACAGCTTCAACTACGATTACCGTTTTCGATGCGCAAATTAGTGCAGGAACTTATGGCCCATTTTGTCAAAATGATGCAGCAATCACCGTCACAGGATTCCCAATTCCATCTGGTGGCGCCATTGGAACTTGGTCTGGTACTGGATTGACTAATATTGATCCTAATAACGCTAGGTTCGCTCAAATTTTTGATTAATACATAAATTACACGAAATAATATTCTGTATTAAAAGTATTTTTATCTTTAAAACAGTATTTTGTTCGTATTTATTTTTATTAAATAAATATA
>Ga0208544_10001382_pt1 | contig 16798 bp, 14 predicted proteins | sample DEB08_DNA_9_FD_184526 | JGI IMG/M metagenome (GOLD analysis project Ga0208544, IMG submission 184526) | Aqueous microbial communities from the Delaware River and Bay under freshwater to marine salinity gradient to study organic matter... | ecosystem: Environmental > Aquatic > Marine > Coastal ... | reverse complement strand
CGCGCTTGCGGCAGTATTCGGCTAAATCGGCTTCGTTCAGCGCTGCCGTTTCCAGAACCGCCGCGAACTTGTCGCGTGACGACCAGCCCTCGGGGCCAGCATCAGCGTCGGGCAAAAGCTGCCCCTTACCGCGTGCCTCAGCCCGCCACTTGTGCAGTGTCGCCTCGGAAATCCCTTCCTCTTGCGACAACTGCCGAATGGCCATGTTGTTCGGCGGTAACATCCGCTTCAGCACTGCCGATTTTCGTTCCAGTGAATATCCCAAATCATCGTCCTATCCCGCCCACCTGAAAATTAGACAAAAATAGAGCAGCGGACAACTTCCCTGACACAGGGGGAAAGGCGTCCAGTAACAGTGAAATTTCAGCCCGTCGGTAATAATGCGTGTTGCGCGGCGTGGCTTGGTGATAGGGATATAACCACGATGACAAGTCCTGTGCCCACTATCCTTTCGACTGTTTCAATACAGTTCATCGACGATTGGGTGTCAGCCCTGCGGGGCTCTTGGTCGGATGTTCAGGTGGCATCGTTTCTGCAACGCTCGGGTCTTGTCGCAGATCAACGCCAACCCCATACTCGGGTCACGCTTGATCAAGTCGTGCGCCTTTATCAGATCGCCGCAGTCGAGACGGGCGACGAGATGATGGGACTTTGGAGCCGACCTATTCGTCCGCGCGCCTTGCAGCATCTACTGACATCCGTGCGCGAGGCTGCCTCGCTGCCATCCGCTTTGTACAGGTTTTCGACATTCTGGAACCTGCTTCTGGACGACTACCAGTTCAAGCTGACGGACAGCGACGATTGTCTGCGACTGGTCCTGTGTCCATCTGGCGACGTTTCGGTCCAGCGGTTCGGACATATGCTCATCCTCAAGCTGGCCCATGGGCTGATGTCATGGCTTGCCGGCTATGAAGTGCCGGTTATGGTGGTCGACTTTGCCTTTGATCGTCCGGAGTTTGCAGAGGACTACGCGGTCATCTTTCCAGCGCCCTCTCAATTCGGCGCACCTGCCAGCGCGATTTCGTTTGATCCGGGGCAACTTGGTCCTCCGCAGTCGCGGAGTGCGGCGGACCTTGCAGATTTTCTAAAAAATGCGCCACAGGACTGGATATTCACAAATTCACACGAGCACACGCAATCGCTGCTTATCCGGGAATTCCTGTCACGGTCGCAGTGGGTCAACTGCAATCTGGCTCACGCAGCGCAGGCGCTTAATATGACACCACGCACGTTGATGCGCAGGTTGGATGCCGACGGCACCTGTTTTCAGGCAATCAAAGACGGTTTGCGGCGCGACATCGCCATCCGCGATCTACAGGCGGGCCGCAAGAGCATCGAAGAAATCTCGCAAGATATCGGGTTTTCGTCGGCAGCTAATTTTCACCGTGCATTCCTGCGATGGACGCATGGTACTCCCAGCTCTTATAGACATGTGCGGGGCTAGAAGCGGCGTGTTCCGTTTGGTCCAACGTTTTTTAGTAGACACATATTTTGTCACTTTTTGATAGTTTCTTGGCATGTGATGAGATGTTGTTGAGCGCGTCTGACTGCTAGAAAGAAGCTAACACAGAGAAGAATAACATAAATTGAAAGTATTTTCCGCGCCGGCCCGACGGGGCAGTGTAGGAACTTCTACCTTAAAACGGCACTTCTTGCTGGTTTTACAAAAGAAGAGAAAAACCCATGACCAATACCTTAGACACCATTTTGGCGGCGGCACGGGACCACGCGAAAACTGTGATCAAACCAAATGTTGACGGCTGGAACGCTACTAAGAAATGGCCTCGGGACGCTTCCGACAAGGCTGGCGCGGCGGGACTTACAGGGCTTTACGCCCCGCTTGAACTTGGTGGCCAAGGATTGCCGCTGTCCGAGGGCATTCAGGTTTACGAACAACTGGGCATGGGTGACGGAGCCTATGCCTTTGCCTTATCAATGCATAATATTTGCACCTTCGCAGGTTGCGGCTATGGCACCGAAACATTCAAGGACAAGTGGGCGCGCGACCTGACTTCGGGACGCAAGCTGGCAAACTTTGCTCTTACCGAGCCTCAGTCCGGGTCGGACCCGGTGAATATGTATTCGCGCGCTACAATCAATGGCGATGGCACATGGACGATCAGCGGTTCCAAAGCTTGGGTCAGCCTCGCGACGGAAGCTGACATCTATTTTACCGTTGTTAAGACAAGTGATGCGCCGGGCCACAAGGACATGGCCATGATCGCGATTCCCGCTGACGCCAAAGGCCTCAGCTTTGGCCCGCGCTACGAAACGCCCTCGTATTCGTTCCTGCCGATATCCGAGATGTACATGGATGCAGTGCGGGTGAGCGAAGACAACATCATCTTACCAGTTGGTCAGGGCTTGCAAGGTTCGCTTATGGCAATTGATATCGCGCGCGTTTCCATTGCGTCCAGCTGCTGTGGTCTGATGCAGGCCGCGCTTGATACGGCGCTGTCCTATTCAAAAAACCGTAAAATGTTCGGCGGCAAGAACCTCGATCTCGATGGAATACAATGGATGCTGGGGGAGGTCGCGACTGATCTCGAGGTCTCACGCCTGCTCTATCGAAGGGCAGCCGAGGCTCTTGGCACCCCCCAAGGTCCCCTGATGGCGGCCCATGCCAAGCGCTTTGTGCCTAATGCCGCAGTGAAGGCTGCAAACATTTGCACACAAGTTCTGGGCGGCATGGGTCTGTTGCAACCCTATGGTTTGGACCGCCTATCACGTCTTGCGCAGATGTTGCGCATCGTTGATGGCACGACCGAGATCAGCCGCGTCGTGATAGGTCGGGCTTTGCAAAAACGCGCCGCCGAACTGCCTGACATTCCCGTACCCAAGGGATTTGGCGAGAACGGCAGCGCACCAGTCCGGTAAGCCGCCCAACAGGTCGGGCCAGAAGGTTTTCCGCAAAAGTCTGGCCGATTGCGACGGTCATGTCAGCGGCTGCCGCAATGGTCAAAGCATCACTGGTGGGGTAGGCGCGTGTCACTCATGGGATCAACGAGGCACCACCACCGAAAGCGACAGCATTGTCTGCGACAATTTGATGGGGGCTACACGGGCTTGTTATGAGGCAGTTCTGCTGGCATTTGGATTGGATTTTCGTGCAGATTGACAGCGATGCCGACCATCGTTGGCGGGCCGTAGATCGCCAATGAAAGGCAACGGTGGCCATCTGACAAAGGGCCATCAACGCGATGTGACAACTTTGCACAGCAAAACTTCATGTCGTCAGCGGCAAACTGAGACGGGTTCAGCTATGCTTTGCGCGATCGACACGCCAAACATCGTGGCAACAGCCGACCAACACATCAAAGCATGACTGGAGCGCCCGTAAGCAAGCTTTTCGCCGCCGCGTCCGCAATGAGTTGCGCGCGCAAGCCGTCTTCGATTGTGGGAGACATAGGCGCGCCATGCGCAAGAGCCGTAATGAACGCGGCCATTTCGCCAAGATAGGCAGCTTCATAACGCTCGAGAAAAAAGTTGAGCGTCGGAGCCGTCTCAAATCCCGCAGCCGTGCCAATTTCTACGGTATCTTCGAGAACGTTTGCTGCACGCAACATGCCGAGCGAACCGTGAACCTCCACGCGTTGATCGTAGCCGTATGTTGCGCGACGCGAATTGCTGATTTGGCAGATTTGACCAGATGCGGTGGTCAACGTGACCGCCGCCGTATCCACATCGCCGGCCTTGCCGATCTCGGGATCTACAAGGGCGGAACCAACGGCAAAGACCATCACGGGCTCTTCATTCAACAAGAAACGCGCCATGTCAAAATCGTGGATCATCATGTCTCGGAAGATGCCGCCAGAGCTTTTGATATAGCTGATCGGTGGGGGATTGGGATCGCGCGACAGGATTGTCACAATCTCAACCGCGCCAATATTGCCCGCCTGAATGCGACTGCGGATGTTTGCAAAGTTTTTATCAAAGCGGCGATTAAACCCAGTCATAAACGGCACATCGTTCGCGGCGACAATGGCCATGCATTCGCGTATGCGTTCCGACGACATATCGACGGGCTTTTCGCAAAAAATAGCCTTACCAGCCTGGGCAGCAGCATGGATCAAATCATAGTGGGTGTCGGTTGGCGTCCCGATCACAACGGCCTGAACGTCGGGATTTGCGATCAAATCATCCGCACTTTGCACAACTGCACCCGTGCTTGCCGCAAGGTTTTGGGCCGCAGCGGGAAAGGCGTCTGCGACGGCAAGAACCTTGGCTCCGCCAACTTGTGAGATTGACCTTGCGTGGACCTGCCCAATGCGACCACACCCCAGAATACCGACGTTAATCATATCTTATGCTTTCTCAGAGGCGCGAAAAGCGCGCAAAACAGTGCGGGTGGCCGCAACTAGGGGATCATGTGTTTCTTTCAGGATCGTCAGCCTGTCAAAGCGAGACAGGTCGGCATCTACTGCCTCGCGCAAGGCCGCACCAAAGGCCATACGCAACTCGGTGCCGATGTTGAATTTGCAAACGGACGAGGTCGTCGCCAATAAGGTGCGCTGAGCAACAGGCACGCCAGAGCCGCCGTGGATAACAAGCGGCACAGATGTGACAGCTTCGATCGCACGTATGCGTTCCAGATCAAGCCCGCCTTCTTGGTCCTGCTGCAAATGCACATTGCCAACAGAAACGGCCATCGCGTCCACGCCTGTTTGATGCGCAAACTTTGCGGCCTCGGCGGGATCGGTGCCAGCCGATTTTTCGCCGCCCGAGTAGCCAACAAAGCCTATTTCACCTTCGCAAGAAACGCCCATCGCATGGGCCATTTGTACAATCTCGGCAGTCTCGTCGATGTTCTGACTCAAGGGCTTGCGTGATCCGTCATACATGATCGACGTAAACCCGGACTCGAGCGCCTCGCGACACTCATTTATTGTATAGCCATGATCCAAATGCGCGACGACGGGTATGCTTGCTTCTTCGGCCAAATGTCGAAACATCTTGCCCAAAATGGGCAATGGGGTATGGGCCCGACAACTTGGTCCGGCCTGCAATATTACGGGGCACCCCTCGGCCTCGGCCGCCGCCACATAGGCGCGCATGTCTTCCCAGCCCAGCGTGACCAAACCCGCCACCGCGTAGCGGCCTGCAAGTGCGGGTTGAAGGACTTGTGCCAATGTTGCCAGTGTCATTTGAATTTCGCGATCATATCTTTGATGCCGGGGATGGTCTCAACTTGATAGGCGTGGGTTGGTTGGAAATACTGCACCAAGCTGCGCTGCGAAAGACCGCCCAGAATGGTGAAATAATACATTTCATATCCGGGCATAACGGCGCAGGGGTGGTAGCCGCTGTCGAGAGTAATTGTGGAGCCATCCATGAGTTGATACGCATCACCCGGCTTGCCCTCCTCGCGCTGAATAATCTGCACGCCAGAGCCATGGTTTGGCTTGAAGCGGAAGTTATAGGTCTCATCGTGGCGTGTCTCGATGATGTTGCCATCGGCGTCTTTACGGTCGGTGTCGTGTTTATGTGCGGGGAACCCGGACCAGCCACCCTGACCAACGGTGAACAATTCAGACACCAGCAAACGGCCAACCTTACCGTGATATTTGGTGCCCAAAATATGCTTGATCTTGCGGTGGGTCTTGGTGTCGTCCGACCCGTATTGCACCTTGTCCAACTCGGCGACGCGCACATCAAACGGGTCTAATACCTTGTCATACCGCGCACCGGCGACGAACGTCTCGGTGTCCGTCATGGCAATGACCGTGACCTTGGCCCCAACAGGCACATACACGCCTTCGGGCTCACCGTCCCAAACATTTTCAACACGGTTGCCAACGGCTGCAAATTTCAGGCCCTCAATTTCGACATCCACGGTGCCTGTCGCAGGCACGATGCAGGTCTCGTAACCAGGCACCTGATATTCAAATGCCTCGCCCGCCTTGAGCTTTACGATGTTGAAATAGTTGAGCGGAACAGACGGATCATCGGCATCCACAATGGGGATATTTTTATTGTCATGAGGAGCGATATGCATGTCTTTTCCTTAGGTTACGTCAGTTGGACCAGCGTGGGACGCTATAAATTCATCAAGCTCGGCAGGGTAAGGCATCGCGGGCGCACAGCCCGCTTTCGCCACAACGATCGCAGCGCAAGCAGAGCCGCGCAGCACGGCAGTTTTCAGGTCATGCCCGGCAGCAATCGACGACAGGAGGCCCGCCATAAAGCTGTCACCGGCCCCTGTGGGCTTCAATGCGGTGACAGGGTAAATGCCCGTGCGCATCTCGCCTTCGGCCGAGATGGTAATTGCGCCATGTTCACCCATTTTATACACGACGATACTGGCAGTTGAGGCGGCCAAGGCGCGGGCTTTTTCAAGCCCTTTATCACTGCCGCCAGCCATGAACCCAAACTCTTCATCGTTGCCGACGATCACGTCCGACAGCGCTGCCGCACGCGACAACACATCTTCGGCGACTTGCGGCGTTGGCCAGGAATAAGGGCGGTAATCGACGTCGAAAATCACGGGCAATCCAGCGGCGCGCGCCAATGCGAACGCCTTGAAAGAGGCGCTGCGCGAAGGCTCTGCGGCAAATACGGTGCCTGCCGCAATCAATGCACCAAACTGACTGTAATCCACGTTTGACACATCGGCTTGTGTCATCTCAAAATCAGCAGCACCATTGCGGTAAATCACTGATTGATGCCCCGCCACACGGCTTTCATATAAGGCCAATGAATTTCGCGCTTCGCCGCCCACTGGCGTCACATAAGTTGCGTCCACGCCGTAGTGCGCCAGCTTATTCAGGCAAAACCGCCCGACCGCATCGTCCGAGGTGCGGGTCACGAGCGCGGCTTTCCCGCCAAGTTTTACCAGACCCGCCGCGATGTTCGCTGACGATCCACCCATGTCGGCGGTAAAGCTGGTGGCATTCTCAGTCTCGACACCCACAACGGGATATAGATCCATCCCGACGCGGCCAACCACGACAAAGTGGTTTTGCATGATCTGGGAGATCACATCTTTCATTTCTTGCGACCCTCGGTATTGCCGACTGTGGCAGCGGTAAAGCGCTTCATTCAGACACCCTTTCTTTGTTTGCTGCGACTTGCTTCAACCTCGGCGTGCTTTTCGGCAACCTTTGGGTGGTCGGTCACGTGCGGCGTGCCGACTTCCCACCATGCGTGGCCTTCGGTCGTCCAGCCGTCATACGCGTCCACCTTCATGACGATAACGCTTGTTTTGTCGGCGGCTTTGGCCCGTTTGAACGCGGCGCCCAATTCGGCAGGATTGGCCACCGTCTCGGCATTGGCGCCCATGGCGGCTGCATGCGCTTCAAAGTTCACTGAAAAGGGTGCAGGCACAGTCGGGCAATCCGCGATCAGATTGTTGAAACTCTCATTGCCAGTGTTGTTCTGCAGCTTGTTGATCACCGCAAAACCACCATTATCGAGCACGCAGATGATCAGCTTGCGGTCTGTCAAAACGGACGAATAAATGTCTGAGTTCATCAATAGGTAAGAACCGTCACCGGTGAACACGATCGTGTCCTTGTCGGGCTCCTGCTCGAACTGCGCGATGCGGGCACCCCAGCCGCCCGCGATCTCATAGCCCATGCAAGAAAAGCCGAACTCGACATCGACCGTGCCGATATCCTTGGTCTGCCAATGGGCCGTTATCTCTGCGGGTAGGCCGCCAGCCGCCGCCACAATACGGTCGCGCGGATCACACAAGTCGTTTATCACGCGAATGGCCTGCGCATAAGAATTTGGGCCATTGGATGGGGTGGTAATCTTATCGGTATAAGCCACCCATTTGACCCGCTCGCGCTTGGCAAAATCGACCCATGTCGCAGGCGCCGTGTAGTCGCCCAACGCCGCCAAAGCGGCAAGTCCCAGCTTCGCATCGCCGACCAAAGGCATCGACAAGTGTTTTACCGCGTCATGGCGCGCTACATTCATGCCAATGATCTTGGCGTCCTTCGCAAAGGCCGTCCAGGAACCCGTGGTGAAATCCTGCAGGCGCGTGCCGACGGCCAAAATCACGTCCGCCTTCTGGGCGATTGCATTGGCGCTATCTGATCCGGTCACGCCAACTGGCCCGATATTAAGCGGGTGATCTTGGCGCAGATTTGCACGCCCTGCGATCGTTTCGATGACGGGAATGTCGTGGGCTTCGGCAAAGGCTGTCAGTTCGGCGACTGCGCCAGCGTACTGCACGCCACCACCTGCAATAATCACAGGCCGTTCAGCCGCACCGAGCAAAGCAACAACATCGGTGACTTCGGCGGCATCAGGTGCTTGCCTGCGAATGCGGTGCACGCGCTTTTCAAAAAAGCTTTGGGGGTAATCAAAGGTCCAACCCTGAACATCTTGCGGCAAGCCAATGAATGCAGGGCCGCAATCGGCCGGGTCCAGCATTGTGGCAAGGGCCGCAGGTAACGATTGCAACACCTGGGCAGGGTGGGTGATGCGATCCCAGAAACGGCTCACCGCTTTGAACGCATCATTTACGCCGAGCGTGGGGTTTCCGTAATGCTCTAGCTGCTGCAAGACTGGGTCTGGCAGGCGGGTCAAATAGGCATCACCGCACAGCATCAACATCGGCAAGCGATTGGCGTGTGCAAGGGCAGCGCTGGTCAAAAGGTTCGCCGTTCCGGGGCCCGCGCTTGCCGTGCAAAGCATGAAACGCTGACGAAGCCATTTTTTTGCATAAGCTGCAGCTGCGAATCCCATGCTTTGTTCGTGTTGCCCGCGATACAGCGGCAAGGTCGCACGCGCATCATAAAGCGCCTCACCAAGACAGGTCACATTGCCATGACCGAAAATGCCAAAGCCGCCACCACAAACACGCATTTCCACGCCGTCCACTGCGATGAACTGGGCATCCAGGTAACGGATAATCGCCTGCGCTGTGGTCAGCTGAATTGTGCTATCAGTCATGCTTTGTCTCTTTTCAAACCCATGTCCGGGCGATTGCATCTTGCGTGGTTTCGAATCTAACGATACTTATTTTGCAACCGGTTGCAAACCGTAATTCAGGGCGGATGGCTTAAAATGGCGAAAATTGGCATTGGCATAGTTGGTGGTGGTTACATGGGAAAGGCGCATGCTGTTGCGATGTCCGCAGTTGGTGCTGTGTTCAACACCAAGCTGCGTCCGCATCTGGAAATGGTCTGCGCCAGCAATCCCGCATCTGCTGAAAAGTACCGCGCCGCTTTTGGATTCGCCCGCGCGACGGACAACTGGGAAGTGCTGGTGAACGATCCCGCAGTTGAGGCCGTGGTGATCGCGTCGCCGCAAGCTACTCATCGCGCTATCGCAGAAGCTGCGTTTCGGTTGAACAAGCCGGTCTTCTGCGAAAAACCTCTGGGCGCATCCCTTGAAGACAGCTGCGCGATGGTCAAGGCTGCCAACGGCCAGATCAGCATGGCGGGCTTCAACTATATCCGCACGCCCGCCAGCCAGTTTGCGCGCAAGTTGATCGCAGATGGTGTGATCGGTGATATCACATGGTTCCGAGGTGAGCATACAGAAGACTTTCTCGCTGATCCGCAGTCCCCCGCCAACTGGCGGACAAATGGCGACGCGAACGGCACGATGGGTGATCTCGCGCCTCATATGATCAACGCGGCGCTGGCGCTGATCGGGCCAATAGGCAAGCTTATTGCCGAGGTCGAAACGATCCATAGAACGCGGCCCGGCGGCATTGTCACCAACGACGACCATGCGCAAATGATGTGTCGGTTTGCGGGTGGTGCTATGGGCCAGATGTATTTTAGCCGGGCCAGTCACGGACGGAAAATGGGCTATGCTTATGAGGTGACCGGCACCAAGGGTGCGATCCGTTTCGATCAGGAAGATCAGAACGTGCTTTGGCTTTATACCGCAGACGAGCCCGAGGCGACGCGTGGTTTTCGCAAGATACTGATGGGCCCGACGCATCCCGACTACGCCCCTTTTTGCCAAGGGCCAGGGCACGGCACCGGCTACCAAGATCAGATCATCATCGAGGCCCGCGATTTCTTGCGGGCCATTGAAACCAACACCCCCGTCTGGCCCACATTTACCGATGGCATGGCGGTAAACCAAGTCGTGGCCGCCGCCATGGTTTCGTCGCGGACCAAGACTTGGATTGATGTAGCGTCCCTATAGTACCTGCGAAAGGCACACTAATGACTATAAAAATAGGCAATGCACCATGTTCTTGGGGCATCGAATTTGCAAGCGACCCTTCCTATCCCACGTGGCAATCCGTTTTGGATCAATGTGCAGGTGCAGGGTACAAAGGTATTGAGCTTGGTCCAATCGGCTACATGCCCGAGGACCCCAGTGTTCTGGCGCCTGCTCTGGCCGAGCGCGATTTGGAAATCATCGGCGGCGTGGTGTTCCGCGCCTTCCACGATGCGGCAATGTGGGATGACGTGATGGACGCGTCTGTGCGGACCTGCAAGGCGCTGGTGGCGCACGGGGCGCAGCACCTCGTGCTGATCGACAGCATCAGCCCGCGTCGCGCCCCCACCGCAGGACGCGCCACCGAAGCCGAACAGATGAACAAGGCCGAGTGGACAGCCTACCGTGACCGCATTGCGACCATCGCTAAAATGGGCGCTGAAGAATATGGCCTTACCGTCGGCATACACGCACACGCCGCAGGCTTCATGGACTTTGAGCCAGAGTTGGAGCGGCTCTTGAACGAGGTCGATGAGGGCATCCTGAAAATCTGCTTCGATACGGGGCACCACTCTTACGCGGGATTTGACCCGGTTGCGTTCATGAAAAAGCACATGAACCGGGTGAGCTATATGCACTTCAAGGATATCAACCCCACCGTAAAGGCGCAGGTGGTGGCGAACCGCACCGATTTCTACACGGCATGTGGGCAGGGTATCTTTTCTAACTTGGGCCAAGGCGACGTCGATTTCCCTGCGGTCCGTCAGGTTCTTTTGAGCCATGGATTTGAGGGATGGTGCACCGTAGAGCAAGACTGCGACCCATCTATGCCGGGGACGCCGCTTGAGGATGCGCGCGCAAATCGCGAGTATTTGCAGTCCATCGGGTTTTGATTTTTGGGTGCACAGCCTGTGCACAGCGACTTTTGGGAAAGTGAAAGACTTATGACGAAACTGAAATGGGGCATGATTGGCGGCGGCGAAGGCAGCCAAATCGGGCCAGCACATCGCCTTGGCGCCCTTGCTGACGGGCGCTTTGATTTCGTAGCAGGTGCTTTGGACCATCGTCCAGACGTTGGCCGCGACTATGCCGGGCGCCTCGGGATCGCGCAAGATCGCGCATATGGCGACTGGCGGGAAATGCTCGAGGGTGAGAAAACGCGCGATGATCGCATCGACCTTGTCACAGTGGCAACACCCAACGCCACACACTTTGAAATCACCAAATCCTTCCTTGAGGCGGGCTTTCACGTGCTGTGCGAAAAGCCGATGACGATGACCGTCGAGGAAGGTGAGGAAATAGTACGAGTCGTTGAAAACACGGGGAAAATTTGTGCCGTAAACTACTGTTACTCGGCCTATCCCATGGTGCGTCAGGCCCGCGCCATGGTCCGTGCAGGCGAGATCGGCAAGCCTCGTCTTGTCGTCACAAACTTCAGCCACGGCCACCACGCAGATGCGGCTGATGCTGACAATCCACGGGTCCGTTGGCGGTACGATCCGGCAATGGCTGGCGTTTCCGGGCAGTTCGCAGATTGCGGTATTCACGCGATGCATATGGCAAGTTTCATCTGCGACGATCAGGTCGAAACCCTCTCGGCTGACTTCGCGTCCACAATCCCCAGTCGCGTTCTTGAAGACGATGCGATGGTCAATTTCCGCATGACCGGCGGCACGGTCGGGCGTCTTTGGACGTCGTCCGTTGCCATTGGGCGTCAGCATGGTTTCGACATACAAGTCTTTGGCGAAACCGGAGGATTTCGCTGGACGTCGGAGCAACCCAATCAGTTAATCTATACGCCAGTTGGCGGCCGCACGCAGATCATTGAGAAGGGTGAAGGCGGGTTGCACGCAGACGCGCAACGTCTTAGCCGCGTATCAATTGCCCATCCTGAGGGCTTCCCCTTGGCCGTCGCGAACATCTATTGCGATATCGCTGACGCGATCAACGGTGAGACCCGAGACGGTCTGCCGACCGCATCTGATGGGGTTCGTTCAATGGCCGCTGTTCACACGTCGGTCGCATCCGCGAAAGATAATGGCGCATGGATGGATGCACGCCCCAGCATCTTTCGCTAGGTGCGCGGGCGCAACGTCTTGCGCTCGATCACACGGCACGGAAACAGCCGGGCCTCTGGGTGGCGGTCCGGTTCATCCAACATCGCCACCATCAATTCCACCGACGAGTTGACGATTTGCTTGATGGGCTGGTGGATCGTGGTGAGCGCGATGTTCTCCCAACTGGACATCTCCATGTCGTTCAGGCCAATGATACCGACGTCTTGTGGGACAGTTAAACCTGCATCTTTTATGGCGCTCAGGACGCCAATAGACAAAACATCGTCACCGCAGAAATAGGCTTCTGCAGGCCCGGTTTCCAACAGTCGAAGCATCTCTGCACGGCCCGCTTGGAAGGAATAATCTGTTGCAAACGAGTGGGTTTGACGCACATGGGGGTGCTTGGCGATCTCCTCGGAAAACCCTTTAAAACGGTCTTGGGTCGAGGTTGCTGACTTAGGCCCGCCTAGGAATGCAATGTTCTTGTAGCCTCTTGCCAAGAGTTCCTGCGCGGCCGTTTTCCCGGCTTCTACATTGTCGATACCTACCACATGCACGTCGGGGCTGCTGGCGTAGCGGCCAAATGTATTGACGATCGGAATGCGCTTGTCGCGGAATGCCTTGGAAAAGGCCGGCGGCAGGGTGGATGAGGCCACGATGACGCCGTCCACGGAGTATTGCGTGAGCATCTGCACCGAATGTTCGGGATCGGTTTCACTGCTGAGGTTAACCAGAAGTGGACGCAATCCACGATCTTGGAGGCCACGCGTAAAGAGGTCAAAGACCTCAAGAAAAATAGGGTTGTGGAAGTTATTTGAGACCAGACCGATTAGTTTTGTGCGGCGTGTCGTTAAACTGCGTGCAAGGAAATTTGGGCTGTAGCCCAGCTCGCGGGCAGCTTTTTCGACCTTTTTGCGCATTTTGGGTGAAACAGATGCCCCATCGGTAAAAGTGCGAGACACCGCAGAGCGGGAAACGCCTGCACGCGCCGCGACATCTTTGAGGGTTGGTGTCATCTCTGTTTCTAATCCTGTTTGGTCAATCTTCGCTCTGGTCTATCGAAACGCGGTACGGGCTGCACTAAAAAATGCGCGCCAACATTTTGCAACCGGTTGCAAAGATATCGAATCCATGGTTGTCTCTGCATAGGGCGGGGAGGTCTGCTCTTTTTTGCCAATAAAAATGGTATCCTTGGGAGGAATCAAAATGAAATCTACGATGAAAAAGCTGATGCTCACGGCCGCAGTTATTGCGTCGCCGATGCTGGTATCCGCTGAATCGCACGGCGACGACCTGTCATATATTCTGGTCAGCCATGCACCGGATTCTGATAGTTGGTGGAACACCGTCAAGAACGGTATCGCGCTCGCTGGTGAGCAAATGGGCGTGAATGTAGAGTATCGTAATCCGCCAACAGGTGACCTTGCTGACATGGCGCGTATCATCGAGCAGGCAGCAGCCTCTAATCCCGATGGCATTATCACAACGCTTGCCGACTTTGACGTGCTGTCCGGTCCGATCAGAGCGGCGGTTGATCAGGGCATCGACGTCATTATCATGAACTCCGGCTCACCTGCGCAGGCCGCCGAAGTCGGCGCTTTGATGTATGTCGGTCAGCCCGAGTATGACGCGGGTCTTGCCGCTGGACAGCGCGCTGCACGCGATGGTGTCGGTTCTTTCCTTTGTGTGAACCACTACATCAGCTCGCCGTCTTCTACGGAGCGTTGCCAGGGGTTTGCAGATGGTCTGGGTGTCGATTTAGGCAACCAGATGATCGATTCCGGTCAGGATCCATCCGAGATCAAAAACCGTGTTCTCGCGTATCTTTCTGCTAACCCGGAAACAGATGCCATTTTGACGCTTGGGCCGACGTCTGCTGACCCGACCATCCTTGCTCTCGAAGAGAACGGCATGGCTGGTGACATCTACTTTGGAACGTTTGACCTTGGTGAAGAGATCGTCAAAGCCCTGAAGTCGGGTGTGATCAACTGGGGCATTGATCAGCAACCATTCCTGCAGGCCTACCTGCCTGTCGTGGTTCTGACGAACTATGACCGTTACGGCGTATTGCCAGGCAACAACATCAACTCGGGCCCAGGTTTTGTAACCGCAGACGCCTTGACAAAAGTTGAAGAGTTCGCAGGCGAGTACCGCTAAGTCGATCTGTATTTGGGCGGCCTTGGCTCGCGCTGGGACCGCCCTTTTCCCGCCTATTTCATCTTAGGATCATCCATATGTCTGACACGTCTTCCGCCGACGAGCGCATCAAACAGATTTCGTCCTTGCGCAGCGCCCTGATCCGCCCAGAGTTGGGTGGGATTGTCGGCATCATTGCCGTCTTCACCTTCTTTCTTCTTTTTGCGTTTGATAGCGGGATGTTCAGTGCGCAGGGTGTGATGAACTGGTCAGTCGTCTCGGCCCAGTTCATGATTATCGCGGTGGGCGCTTGCCTATTGATGATTGCGGGCGAATTTGACCTCTCGGTCGGGTCGATGATTGGCTTTGCCGGCATGATGATAGCGGTTTTCGGTGTCTCTCTGGGTTGGCCTATGTGGGCCGCGATATTGATCACCTTTGCCATTTGTATCGCGTTCGGTGCTCTTAATGGCTACATTGTCGTGCGCACGGGGCTGCCCAGTTTTATCGTAACTCTGGCGACGCTGTTTATTTTGCGCGGCTTTACCATTTTCATTCCACAGACGCTTGAGCGCAAGACCATCATTGGCGGCATAAGAGAAGCTGCTGAGGGTGACTGGCTCGCGCCGATTTTTGGCGGCAAGATTCTGACGGGTTTGTTTCAATGGCTTGGCGATATCGGCGTCATCTCCGTGTTTGCGCGCGGCAATCTCAAGGGACAGCCCGTTGTCGACGGGATTCCCATGCTCATCGTTTGGGCGTTAGGGTTGGTTGTTGTAGGCCACATTGTGCTGACCCGCACGCGTTTCGGAAATTGGATTTTTGCGGCAGGCGGTGATGCGCAAGCAGCCCGTTATGTCGGAGTTCCGGTAAATGCCGTTAAAATCAAAATGTTTATGTTCACCGCATTCTGTGCTACCGTTTTTGCGGTTTGTCAGGTGATGGAGTTTGGCTCTGCGGGCGCGGACCGCGGCATTCTCAAGGAATTTGAAGCAATTATTGCGGTGGTCATTGGCGGCGCGCTTTTGACGGGTGGTTATGGATCGGTTGTCGGCGCTGCATTGGGCGCCCTGATTTTTGGTGTGGTCCAGCAGGGCCTGTTCTTTGCAAACGTTGAAAGCTCGCTTTTCCGGGTATTCCTGGGTGTGATCTTGCTGCTTGCTGTGATCCTCAACACGTACATTCGCCGCATGATTACGGGAGAACGCTGATGGAACCTATCATTCAAATGAAGAACATCGAGAAGCATTTTGGCTCTGTCATTGCGCTTAACGGTGTCACGATTGATTTTTATCCGGGCGAATGTCACTGTCTTTTGGGCGACAATGGTGCAGGCAAATCGACCTTTATCAAAACAATGTCGGGCGTTCACAAGCCGACCAATGGCGAAATCCTGTTTGAAGGCAAGCCGATGCATTTTGAGGATCCGCGCGACAGCATCAACGCCGGTATTGCCACGGTTTACCAAGACCTCGCTATGATTCCATTGATGTCGGTCAGCCGGAACTTCTTTATGGGCAATGAACCGGTAAAGCGGATCGCCGGTATCCCTTTCTTTGACCATGAACGCGCGAATGAGACCACGATGGCCGAGATGCGCGCAATGGGGATCAACTTGCGTGGCCCTGATCAGGCGGTCGGTACATTGTCGGGCGGCGAGCGTCAGACCGTGGCCATTGCGCGTGCCGTGCATTTTGGCGCGAAGGTCCTGATCCTCGACGAGCCAACGTCAGCCCTTGGTGTACGTCAGACCGCAAATGTGCTGTCGACTGTGGACAAGGTCCGCAAGCAAGGCATCGCTGTCGTCTTCATCACGCACAACGTGCGGCATGCCATGGCTGTCGGAGATCGGTTTACCGTTCTCAATCGCGGCAAAACCTATGGCACTGCTGCACGGGGTGAAATCACACCGGAGGAATTGCAGGACCTTATGGCGGGCGGCCAAGAACTGGCAACTTTGGAAGGGTCTCTTGGGGGGACCGTTTAGAAGGGTAGTCCCCGCGTTTTAACGGGATATGCTCGTATAACCTACGCCGCCATTTTCCGTTTCAGGACCTGTGTGATCCCGCCGAGCAAAACCGCGGCGCCGAGTCGTTGTTCTAGGTGATCTCCCGACGCTACGCGCGCGGCTTTGCGCTGATCACAAGCAACCTGCCATTCGACGAATGGACCGAAACCTTTGGATCAGAACGCGCTGACCAGCGCGCTCTTCGGCCGCCTGACCAACTACGTCAACATCTTGGCGATGACACTGGCGAAAGCTACCGCCTTGGCCAGTGTAAAGCCGGTCAGGCGCCTCTCAATGTTGAATGTCATTGAGAACTGAGTGGTACAGCAACCGGATGAAAGAGCTATGCTTGAATTTGGGTGACGCGCATCATCAGGCGGCGCGGTTTTCGGTATCGTTTGTGTGTTCGATACCGTCTGTGAGCTTGATTCCTTCGATAACCTTTGGCAACTGATTTCTGCCCTTG
>Ga0208544_10001381_pt1 | contig 16799 bp, 16 predicted proteins | sample DEB08_DNA_9_FD_184526 | JGI IMG/M metagenome (GOLD analysis project Ga0208544, IMG submission 184526) | Aqueous microbial communities from the Delaware River and Bay under freshwater to marine salinity gradient to study organic matter... | ecosystem: Environmental > Aquatic > Marine > Coastal ... | reverse complement strand
CCGTCTTCACAAACGACGCCGCTGACATCGCTACCTACGCGATCCGTATCAAGGGAACACTGAATGATGCTGCCAACTCTAACACGCAGGCTCAGATCAATTTCGGTGTGGATGTCCAGAAAGACTGCACCAAGGATACGCTTGCCATCAACGCAGCCGTTGCTGACGCCACCTACTACTTTAATGATGGCGCTACCGTCTACACCCCAACCTGGACCAACAAGTTCATTGGTTGCCCTAAGACCTGCTCTTACACCTAGACCAGCTCTGCGACTGGAAACATTGTGACCGGCCAAGACGCTGCAACTGGTGCCATCACTGTCAACACCGTCGACGAAGCGACTTTCGACAAGGTTGACACCACGATCACAGTTACCTGTGTCATGGATGATAACGCAAGTGCGACTGCGTAAGATGTCTTCATCATTACGACTAAAAGCAGATGCTGGGATTCGACAGTAGTCGCTCCTGCCTTCGCCACTGCTACTTACACTGGCGTTAATCTCTGGGACGACCAGAGCTACACTTTCAGCGCAATGACTTCAAGTGAAAACGTTGCCACTTGTGGAGCGATTACCTACGTCATCACCGCCGTCAGTCTCCCTTCGAACGATGTGTACAGCCTCAACGGTTTGGCAGTCGAAGGTGTCGCCATTGATGACGTGAACTGGGTCGCCACTGCAACATTCAAAGTCACAGGCCAACTCGGTAACTACGGCACTTATGCTTCAAATACAGTTTCCGTCACTATTGTCAATCCTTGCACAGGCACTGACATCACCGTCACGTCCTTCACTCCGGCTCTTGCCACCACGATCCTCGGCGCCGACGACACTTTCTCGTTCCCCGAATCCACCGACTCAATTGACTAAGGAATCGACGACGGCTACGGCGTAAACCTCTGTGGTCTCTACGATTACAAGGTCGTGGCTCAGGACGGATCCGCTATCACTTGGTTGACAATTGATGATACGAGAACTGATGCCTCGGATACCAGACTTTTGACTCTCGCTCCTGTCGTTAACGACCCTATCGGAGTTCAAACAGTCCGCCTCTTCGCCAAGATTGCAGGTGCTGCTTCTTACGACGCCAACGATTACTTCGAGTTCACCGTGACGATTGCCGCCTGTGTGCCCACGATTTCGACCACCGCTCTTACTGTTAACCCAGTCATCTACCTTGTGGGAGATGCCTCGCAAAACATCGCCTTCGCACCCTTCACCTTCACACCCGCGTGTGCCTATACTTTCACTTATACTGCCTTCCTCGTCGCCGATAATGCATCTGAGAGCGCGCTGACTGGGACTGGAATCCCCGTCACGGAAACTAACCTTGCCGCTGCAACGAACCAGCTCGCCGTCTTCACAAACGACGCCGCTGACATCGCTACCTACGCGATCCGTATCAAGGGAACACTCGATGATGCTGCCAACTCTAACACGCAGGCTCAGATCAATTTCGGTGTGGATGTCCAGAAGGACTGCACAAAGGACACGATTGCTCTTAATGCAGCCGTTGCTGACGCCACCTACTACTTCAACGACGGCGCTACCGTCTACACACCTACCTGGACGTACAAATTCGACGGGTGCCCCACGACCTGCGCTTACACGCAGACTAGTTCTGCGAGTGGAAACATCGTGACCGGCATTGACACAGCTACCGGTGCCGTTACTGTCAACACCGTCGCCGAAGCGACCTTTGACAAGGTTGACACCACTATCACGGTGACCTGCGCCATGGATGATAACGCAAGTTCAACTGCGTAAGATGTCTTCATCATTACGACCAAAAGCAGGTGCTGGGATTCGACAGTAGTCGCTCCTGCATTCGCCACCGCTACTTACACTGGCGTTAATCTCTGGGACGACCAGAGCTACACGTTCAGCGCAATGACCTCGAGTGAAAACGTTGCCACTTGCGGAGCGATCACTTACGTAATTACCGCCGTGAGTCTTCCCTCAAATGATGTGTACAGCCTCAACGGTTTGGCAGTCGAAGGTGTCGCTATTGATGACCAGAACTGGGTAACCACTGCTACATTCAAGGTCACCGGCCAACTCGGTGCCTACGGCACTTATGCGTCTAATACAGTTTCCGTCACTATTGTCAATCCTTGCACAGGCACTGACATCACCGTCACGTCCTTCACTCCGGATCTTTCCACCACGATTCTCGGTGCCGACGACACCTTCTCGTTCCCTGAATCTACCGACTCTATTGACTAAGGAATCGATGACGGCTACGGCGTAAACCTCTGTGGTCTCTACGATTACAAGGTCGTGGCTCAGGACGGATCCGCTATCACTTGGTTGACAATTGATGATACGAGAACTGATGCCTCGGATACCAGACTTTTGACTCTCGCTCCTGTCGTTAACGACCCTATCGGAGTTCAAACAGTCCGCCTCTTCGCCAAGATTGCAGGTGCTGCTTCTTACGACGCCAACGATTACTTCGAGTTCACCGTGACGATTGCCGCCTGTGTGCCCACGATTTCGACCACCGCTCTTACTGTTAACCCAGTCATCTACCTTGTGGGAGATGCCTCGCAAAACATCGCCTTCGCACCCTTCACCTTCACACCCGCGTGTGACTATACTTTCATCTATACTGCCTTCCTCGTCGCCGATAATGCATCTGAGAGCGCGCTGACTGGGACTGGAATCCCCGTCACGGAAACTAACCTTGCCGCTGCAACAAACCAGCTCGCCGTCTTCACAAACGACGCCGCTGACATCGCTACCTACGCGATCCGTATCAAGGGAACACTGAATGATGCTGCCAACTCTAACACGCAGGCTCAGATCAATTTCGGTGTGGATGTCCAGAAAGACTGTACCAAGGACACGATTGCCATCAACACAGCCGTTGCTGACGCTGTCTACTACTTCAATGATGGAGCTACCGTCTACTCACCCACCTGGACCTACAAGTTCGACGGGTGCCCCACGACCTGCTCTTACACGCAGACTAGCTCTGCGACTGGAGACATCGTCACCGGCATTGACGCTGCTACCGGTGCTGTCACTGTCAACACCGTTGCCGAAGCCACATTCGACAAGGTTGACACCACGATCACAGTGACCTGCGCCATGGATGACAACGCAAGTTCAACTGCGCAAGATGTCTTCATCATTACGACCAGAAGCAGGTGCTGGGACTCTACAGTTGTCGCCCCAGCATTCGCCACGGTTACTTACACTGGTGTGGAGTTATGGGCTGACTAGAGCTACACGTTCAGCGCGATGACTTCAAGTGAAGACGTTGCCACTTGTGGAGCGATCACTTACGTCATTACCGCCGTGAGTCTCCCATCGAACGATGTGTACAGCCTCAACGGTTTAGCCGTCGAGGGAGTCGCCATTGATGACCAGAACTGGGTCACCACTGCGACATTCAAGGTTACAGGCCAACTCGGTGCCTACGACACTTACGATTCCAATACAGTTTCTGTCACTATCGTCAATCCTTGCACAGGCACTGACATCACCGTCACGTCCTTCACTTCTACGTCTCTCTCCACCACGATTCTCGGAATCGGCATTGGCTTGCCGTTCCCCGAGGCCACCGACTCAATTGACGAAGGAATCTCCAACTACGGCGACAACCTCTGTGGTCTCTACGATTACAAGGTTGTGGCTCAAGATGGATCCGCTATCACTTGGTTGACAGTCACAGATACGAGAGCTTCAGGCGCAGCAGATACAAGACTTTTGACTCTCGCTCCAGTCGTTAACGACCCTGTCGGAGTTCAAACAGTTCGCCTGTTCGCGAAGTTCAAGGGAGCTGCTTCTTACGACGCCAACGACTACTTCGAGTTCACCGTAACAATTGGCGCTTGTGTGCCCACGATTTCGACCACTGATCTCAACCCCTTGACGCAAGTCTACCGTGTGGGAGATGCCTCACAGAACATCGCCTTCGTACCCTTCACATTCGCACCCGCGTGTGACTATACTTTCACCTATACTGCCTTCCTCGTCGCCGACGATGCATCTACGAGCGCGATTACTGGAATCCCCGTCACGGTAACTGACCTTACCGCTGCAACTAACTAGCTCGCCGTCGTCACAAACGACGCTGCGGACATCGATGTGTATGCAATTCGTATCACGGGAACACTCAACGATGATGCCAACTCCAACACTAATGCTTCGATTAATTTCAGTGTGGACGTCAAGAAGGACTGCTCCAAGGACACGATTGCCATTAACGCAGCTGTTGCTGACGCTGTCTACTACTTCAACGACGGCGATACTGTCTACTCACCCACCTGGACCTACAAGTTCGACGGGTGCCCCAAGACCTGCTCTTACACGCAGACTAGCTCTGCGACTGGAGACATCGTCACCGGCATTGACGCTGCTACTGGTGCCGTCACTGTCAACACCGTTGCCGAAGCCACCTTCGACAAGGTTGACACCACGATCACAGTGACCTGCGCCATGGATGACAACGCAAGTTCAACTGCGCAAGATGTCTTCATCATTACGACCAGAAGCAGGTGCTGGGACTCTACAGTTGTCGCCCCAGCATTCGCCACGGATACTTACACTGGTGTGGAGTTATGGGCTGACTAGAGCTACACGTTCAGCGCGATGACCTCGAGTGAAGACGTTGCCACTTGTGGAGCGATTACCTACGTAGTCACCGCCGTGAGTCTCCCCTCGACCGATGTGTACAGCATCAACGCTTTGGCAGTCGAGGGTGTAGCTATCAGTAAAACTACTTGGATCGGCACGGTCACCTTCAAGGTCACGGGCCAACTTGGTACCTACGATACCTACGCCTCCAACACAGTTAGTGTCACAATCTTCAACCCTTGCGACAACACTGATATCACTCCCCCAACGTTCACTCCCAATCTCTCCACATCGATTCTTCTCACCGACACGTTTGCGTTTGCCTAGGCAACTGACACAACTGATCAAGCTGTCGACGACTCTTACGGTGTCAACCTTTGTGGTCTCTACGATTACAAGGTCGTGGCCGCCTCAGACTAAATGGCTGTAAGCTACCTGACAATTCAGCCAACGAGAACTTTGACTCTCGCTCCTGTCGTTGGAGACCCAGTCGGCACTCACACTATGAGACTCTACGTGAAGTTCACTGGTGCTGCCGATTATGTCGCCGATGACTACTATGAGTTTGATGTGACTATCGCTGCGTGTGTCACAACCAGTGTCACCAATGTCGCAATTACTAACAAGAGTTATGTGGTTAGCGGCGCTGAGATTCCATTCACGCACGGCGTGTTCACCCAAGAGCCCGCTTGCTAATACACTTTCACTTATTCGGCTTTCGTCGTCGCGACTGATACTAATGAAACAGAACTACCTGCACCAACAGCCACGCCGATTTCGTATGACCCCTCTAACTAGGCATTCAAGATCTAAACGACGGATCTCGCAGACGATGGTACCTACAACATAAAGGTTTATGGTAACCTGAACGACGGAGATAGCTCGGTAACAACGACAAGCTTCACAATTACGATTGACGACAATTGTGAGAATGATGTCGTTTCGCTCGCTAATCCAATCATTGCGGACACAAACACCTATTATATCACGACCCCTGCAGGACCTGTCGACTACGGCATTACTGTGTCCCAGACTGTACCAGGTTGCACAATTGCTTACTCTTTGACCTAGGTTGGTTCTGACCCGCCTGATGCGAATATTGTCTCATTTGTCACTACGACGGGTGTCCTGACTATTAGCACAGATGATGAGACCACTTATGACAAGATGGACAAGACTTTCACAATTACTGCAACTAGTGTACTTTCAACAAGTTTCGCTAGTGACTCTTTTGTTGTCACTCTCAAGAACGAGTGTTGGGATGCTACTCTCGGAGGACTCGTACCTGCCTCCCTTACCCCCGCCCTTGTTCTTTGGGCCTCCCACTCCATGTCATTCACTGCGTTTACCAGTAGTCTCCTCAGCACTCAGTGTGGAGACATTGTGTACACTCTCAATGACGGCAACCTTCCTGCCAACGATGTCTACTCCCTCTCGGGATTAGCCGTTGTTGGACAGCCCACCGCTATTGATCCCTGGGTCGGAACGCATACCTACACCATCACGGCTCAGCAGGGCAACTACGCCTCGTCGACCACTGCCACGATTACCATGACGATTTCGAACCCCTGCACGGGCACCGTCATCGACACGACCCCAGTCCTCAACGCAATGAGTGCCTCGATGCTGGGTACTGACGACACCGAGCAGGTCGCCGACATCACGGACAGCATTGACGCGGGAACCATCAACCCAAACACCGACAAGTGTGGAGTCAAGACCTACACCCTCTTCGAGAACGATGGCGCGACTGACCCGTCAGCGTACATCTCTATCGATGCAAACAGACTCATTACCCTGTCGCCTCCCTTGGGAACCACGACTGGAACCTTCACCATCCAGCTGCACATCACGCTGCCTCTCTACTCGAAGACTTCCATTGAGACTTTCCAGATCACGATCACCGCTTGCAATGTGCTTAGTATCACAGCGCCGGTCATCGCCGACAAAACCCATATCGTTGACTCGGGCTCCGCTCCCTTCACCCACGATGCCTTCGTGCAGGTTCCCAACTGCCAGTACGCGTTCATCTACAACGCAGTTGAAGTGTTCACTGGCCCACCCGAAACGACAGGCACTCTCCCCAACCCTCCTTTCTCCTACACCGCCTTGAACTTCGGGATGAACTCACTGGAGGTTGCTGAGGTGAAACTTTACAACATCCGAATCATCGCCGTGCACACTGGCACTGGAGTCACCACGAGCACGAAGGATTTCACGATCAACGTGATTGCTGGTTGTGACAACAATGAAATTACTCTTGACGATACCGATCCGATTGTCAGCCAGGACTACTTCCTCGAAACGCCAGCGGTGACTTTGGACCTTGTAGACACCTACACTGAGACTGTCGCCAGCTGTCCTCTCGTTTACGCAATCAGTTACGGAGCCGGAGATACTCCCGACAACAACTTTGTCACCAACTTCGACACCACGACGGGCTAGCTGACTATCGAAACGAACTCGGCAGCCTACGACAAAACGACAAGAACTATTACGATTACGGCCACTACCCAAACCTCGGGTGATACCGCATCCAACACCTTCACGATCTCGCTCAGATACGAGTGCTGGGACGCAACTCTAACTGCCCCCACCTTTACAAAGACGTCCTATGATTGGAACTTGTGGCAAAGCGCTTCGATGCCTTTCTCGGCACTTGCAGTTGCTGAGCCCGCCCTGACGGTTGCCAAGTGTGGAGCGATCACCTACACTTTCGACGAAACAAGCTTGCCGTCTGCTGTTGTGTACGACTTCAACGGTTTGGCAATCGAGGGCGTCGCCATAGATGACCAGAACTGGGTTGGTACTTTTACTTTCACTGTTACTGGTCAGCTTGGAAACTACGGAACTGCCCAATCAAGCACCATCACGGTGGTCATCGCCAATCCTTGCACTGGCACTGACATCACTGTCACGTCCTTCACTCCGGCTCTTTCCACCACGATCCTCGGCGCCGACGACACTTTCTCGTTCCCCGAATCCACCGACTCAATTGACTAAGGAATCGATGACGGCTATGGAGTTAACCTCTGTGGTCTCTACGATTACAAGGTCGTGGCTCAGGACGGATCCGCTATCACTTGGTTGACAATTGATGATACGAGAACTGATGCCTCGGATACGCGACTTTTGACTCTCGCTCCAGTCGTTAACGACCCTATCGGAATTCAAACAGTCCGCCTCTTCGCCAAGATTGCAGGTGCTGCTTCTTACGACGCCAACGATTACTTCGAGTTCACAGTGACAATTGCCGCTTGTGTGCCCACGATTTCGACCACCGCTCTTACTGTTAACCCAGTAATCTACCTCGTGGGAGATGCCTCGCAAAACATCGCCTTCGCACCCTTCACCTTCACACCCGCGTGTGACTATACTTTCATCTATACTGCCTTCCTCGTCGCCGATGATGCATCTGAGAGCGCGCTGACTGGGACTGGAATCCCCGTCACGGAAACTGACCTTGCCGCTGCAACAAACCAGCTCGCCGTCTTCACAAACGACGCTGCTGACATCGCTACCTACGCGATCCGTATCAAGGGAACACTGAATGATGCTGCAAACTCTAACACGCAGGCTCAGATCAATTTCGGTGTCGATGTCCAGAAGGACTGTACCAAGGACACGCTCGCCATCAACTAAGCTGTTGCTGACGATGTCTACTACCTTGGCTTTGGAGATGAGGTCTACGCACCAACCTGGACCAACAAGTTCACAGGGTGCCCCAAGACCTGCTCTTACACCTAGACTAGCTCTGCGACTGGAAACATCGTGACCGGCCAGGACACTGCTACTGGTGCTATCACTGTCAACACTAACGACTAAACAAACTTCGACAAGATTGACACCACGATCACAGTGACCTGCACCATGGATGACAACGCAAGTGCAACTGCTTCAGATGTCTTCGTGATTACGACCAAGCACTAATGCTGGGATGCTACTTTAGCTGCCCCAGCATTTAGCGGATCTCCTTACGCTGAGCTACTGTTTGCCACTCACACCTTCGCTTTCAGTGCCGCTACGAGCACTCTGGACGCAGGCACTTGTGGCGCCTGGGTCTACACCATCGATGACGTTTCGTTGCAGACGACCGATATCTATTCAATTTCCTTGCTGACGGTGACAGGAACTCCGACAGCCAAGGCATGGGAAGGCACTCAAATTTTCACCGTGACTGCAAAGCAAGGTGATTACAATTCGATCACATCTGCCCAAGTATCCGTCGTTGTCACTAATCCTTGCAAGACTGCAGTTATTGAAACTGATAAGATAACAGACATGACAACGACCCTGCTCGTCAGCAAAGGTCAGACATTCACAAACTTCTAAGACTCGGTCGCTGACGTGTTCGGCGCGGGCACTTGTGGCGCTCTTTCTTACGAGATTACGAAGAGTGACGGTGTGAATGATGTAGAAGCGGACTTGCTTACCCTGTCCGGACAGACTCTCACCCTTTCCACCACTAACACTGCCTACGAATATAACACCTACACAATCAGGATGCACATCATGCTGACAGAGTACAGCATTTCGCAAACCGACGACTTCACCATCACAATCTAAGAATGTGACAACACTGCTATCACCGAGAACACAGCCATTCCTGATCAGGAGTACCAGGTGACAGCTGCTGCCAAGTCGTGGACTTTCGCCGCTTACGACTAGGTGCCAGCTGCATGTGACTTTGCATTCACTTACACTGCGTTCTTGGACGATGGAGCAGGCGGTAAAAACGCCTTGCCCGCTTGGATCACGATTGATTCAGAGACCAGAACTTTCTAAGTTGAGACTTCAACCGCTGGAAACGCTGACACGTACACCATCATTGTGGTTGCGACTATCGACGACAATGTTTCATCGAAGAACGAGCAACACTCGTTCGACTTGGTCGTCAAAAATGATTGCCCTACCGCTGTCATTGCCGTTGACACAGCTGCTGGCAACAAGAAGTATTACATTGGAGATGCTGCTTTGACATTCACTACTGTCTTCTCCCTCTCTGTGCCTACATGCCCAGTCACGTTGCTTGTCACTCAAGATACCGCTACGCCAGATGCCGACCTGATCACCTACACATGGGACTATGCAACTCTCACCGCATCATTCAGTGTTGCCACTTCAACTATCATCGGTTATGACTAGTAGACCTATGCTCTCGCTATCACTGCGAATGGTGCACCTTCTATTTCTGCAACCGACAGTGTTTCATTGGACGTGCTACAGGAGTGTTGGGACGCCACAGTTGCTGCGCCCAGCTTCTCTAAGACATCATGGGACTGGAACCTTTGGGCAGCCGAAACTATGGCATTCAGCGCTATGACTAGTGACAAGACAACAGCTAAGTGTGGCACCATCACGTACGCCATTATTACGACTAACTTGCCTTCCACCGACGTGTACACCTTGAGTGGAACGAGTGTCGTTGGAACTCCCTCTGACAAAACCACCTGGGTTGGTACCTTCACTTTCAAGGTCACAGGCCAATAGGGAGGCTTCACCGTTTACGATTCTGAGGTAATCACTGTTGTCATCGTCAACCCTTGTGACACCACTTCCATCAACGTGCCTACCTTCACCCCAGCGCTATCGACGACTATTCTCGGCGCAACGGACACTTACCAGTTCAGTGAAGCGAGCGACACTGCCGATGTAGTTATTCCTGATGGGTTTGGAACTAAACTCTGTGGCACCTACGTTTACAAGGTGGTCGACTAAGATGGATCGACTGCGTTGAGCTGGCTCACCATTGCGCCAACTCGCACTTTGACACTTACTCCTGTCGTCGATGACCCTGTTGGCACGCAAACGGTGAGACTGTACGTCAAATTCACTGGGGATGCCAGCTATGGCGCCAATGACTACTACGAGTTCACAGTTGATATTCTTGAGTGCGATGCGACTATCGACCCCGGCACCCCGTCAATCACTAACATCGTTTACGAAGTTGGTATGGTCCAGCAACAAACCACGGCCTTCCCTGAATACACATTCTCACCTGGCTGTGACTACACTCTCACTTACGAAGGTTTCCAATCAGACGGCTCTGCTCTTCCCACTGGTGTCACCTTTGACGGCACCACAAGAGTGTTCACAGTTTCGACCACGAGCTCAGCTGCGGCTGGTGTCTTCACCATTATGGTAAGAGCATCAGTTGACAGCGTCGCGGTTAACAAGGACGAGTCTCTGACATTTAGCGTGGACATCCGTGACAACTGTAAGAACGATGTCGTCACAATCACTGACGGAACCACAGTCGCTGACTTCTCGTACTACTTCACGACGGCCGTAACCACCACATCGATTACGCCACCTACGTTCGTACAGACTCAGTCTCAGTGTCCTCTTACCTGCTCCTTGCTCGAAGATGGAACCACCACCATTGATGGTGATGTTATCAAGAACTTCGATAACACCGATGGTAGCTTCGATGTTGAGACTAATGACGAAGCCACTTACGATAAAACCACCAAAACTATGAAGATTACCTGCACAAGTGACCTGTCGCAACAAGGAGCATCTGGTGCTGCTTCGGACGAGTTTGTTGTCACTCTCAAGAACGAGTGTTGGGATGCCACTCTCGGAGGACTCGTACCTGCCTCCCTTACCCCCGCCCTTGTTCTTTGGGCCTCCCACTCCATGTCATTCACTGCGTTTACCAGCAGTCTCCTTAGCACTCAGTGTGGAGACATTGTGTACACTCTCAATGACGGCAACCTTCCTGCCAACGATGTCTACTCCCTCTCGGGATTAGCCGTTGTTGGACAGCCCACCGCTATTGATCCCTGGGTCGGAACGCATACCTACACCATCACGGCTCAGCAGGGCAACTACGCCTCGTCGACCACTGCCACGATTACCATGACGATTTCGAACCCCTGCACGGGCACCGTCATCGACACGACCCCAGTCCTCAACGCAATGAGTGCCTCGATGCTGGGTACTGACGACACCGAGCAGGTCGCCGACATCACGGACAGCATTGACGCGGGAACCATCAACCCAAACACCGACAAGTGTGGAGTCAAGACCTACACCCTCTTCGAGAACGATGGCGCGACTGACCCGTCAGCGTACATCTCTATCGATGCAAACAGGCTCATCACCCTGTCGCCTCCCTTGGGAACCACGACTGGAACCTTCACCATCCAGCTGCACATCACACTGCCTCTATACTCGAAGACTTCCATTGAGACTTTCCAGATCACGATCAGCAACTGTATTGTCCTCAGTATCACAAAGCCGACAATCGCCAATAAAGATCACATCGTTGACTCTGGCGCCGATCCTTTCACCCACACTGCATTCGTGCAGGTTCCCAACTGCCAGTACGCCTGGACTCTGGTGGCCGAAGACGTCACAACTTCAGCCTCGCCAGTCGCTCTGACCACCTCAACTGTACCAATCAAGTACAATTCTGGCACCCTTACGTTCACTCTCGACTCAACCTTGATCAGTGAGATCGCTCTCTACAACATCAAGTTGACTGCGACTCATGCTGGAACGGGCAACGGAGTTGAAACTAGTGTCGTCACTTTCAATGTGAATGTCTTCGCCGATTGTAACAATGATGTAGTGACACTGTCAGCAAACACGATTTAAAGTCAAACTTACTACATCGACACTCCTGCAACTCAAACCGACTTGCTTGCAACTTACACGTCATCAGTCAGCGGGTGCACAGTTAACTACTCACTGACTGAAGGTGCTGGAACTGTTCCCGACACCAACTTTAAGACGTTCACCGCGCTGTCAGGTTAGTTGAGAATTGAAACTTCCAACCTTGCTTTGTACGACAGAAAGACGCAGACCTTTACCATTACGGCAACGAGTTCGATCTCTTCGCAGCCAGCAGCAACCAACACGTTCACCATTACTCTCAAAAATGAGTGTTGGGATGCCGTGTTTACCGCGCCCGCGTTTGCTGATGCTTCGTATGATTACGACCTTTGGGAGTAGCAGACCATGCCATTCTCTGCGATGACGTACACGCCTTCCAGTCTGACTGAGGCAAAGTGTGGCGCCATTATTTACACAATCACTGGAATCGATACTTCGATTTACACGATTGACGCAAACGAAGAAAATGTGGTGGCTCAGCCCTACCTTAACGACCCTTGGGTTGTGAACAGCCCTCACGCATTCAAAGTCAATGCTCAACTTGGCACCTTCCATTCTGTCAACTCCAACGAAGTCGCGGTTGCCATTGTTAACCCTTGTGACTCCACGGATATTACCCCGCCCACATTCACTCCGAATCTCTCCACCACGATCCTCGGTGCAGACGACACCTATCAATTCGCCGAAGCAACTGATACTGCTGACGTGGTAGTCAATGACAGCTTTGGAGTAAGAGTATGCGGAGAATACTCATATAAGTTGACTGCGGCAGATGGAACGACAGCAATAACTTGGTTGACAATCGCGGACACGAGAACTTTGACTCTCGCTCCTATCGTTGATGATCCTATCGGAGTTCAAACAGTTCGACTCTACGTCAAATTTGCTAACGACGCTTCCTATCTTTCAACAGATTACTATTAGTTCACAGTGACGATTGCCGCTTGTGTGCCCACGATTTCGACCACTGCTCTGACTGTAAACCCACAAGTCTACCTTGTGGGAGATGCGTCGCAGAACATCGCCTTCGTGCCCTTCACCTTCACACCCGCGTGTGACTATACTTTCACTTATACTGCCTTCCTTGTCGCCGATTCAACTGAGGGCGCGATTACAGGAATCCCCGTCACGGTCACTAACCTTTACACCGCGACGAACCAGCTCGCCATCTACACAAACGACGCCGCTGACATCGATGTTTATGCGATCCGTGTTAAGGGAACACTCAATGATGATCTCAACAGTAACACCAATGCGCAGATCGATTTCAATGTGGACGTCAAGAAGGACTGCACCAAGGATACGATTGCTCTTAATGCAGCTGTTGCTGACGACGTCTACTACTTTAACGACGGCGATACCGTCTTCACACCAACCTGGACCTACAAGTTCGACGGTTGCTCCAAGACCTGCACTTACACCCAGACCAGCTCTGTGACTGGAGACATCGTGACCGGCATTGACGCTGCTACCGGTGCCGTCACTGTCAATACCGTCGCAGAAGCGACCTTCGACAAGGTTGACACTACGATCACAGTGACCTGTGTGATGGACGATAACGATAGTTCAACTGCATAAGATGTCTTCATCATTACGACCAGAAGCAGGTGCTGGGATTCGACAGTGGTCAATCCTGCATTCGCCACAGATACTTACACTGGTGTCAACCTTTGGGACGACCAGAGCTACACGTTCAGTGCAATGACTTCATCTGAAAACGTTGCCACTTGTGGAGCGATCACCTACATAGTTACCTCCGTGAGTCTCCCCTCGAACGATGTGTACAGCATCAACACTTTGGCTGTCGACGGTGTCGCTATCGACGATCAAAACTGGGTCGGCGCTTGGAAGTTCAAGGTCACGGGCCAACTAGGTGCCTACGACACTTACGATTCTAATGAAGTAACAGTCACTATCGTCAATCCTTGCACTGGTACTGACATCACCGTCACGAACTTCACTCCCAATTTGTCCACCACGATCCTCGGAGCCGACGACACCTTCTCGTTCCCCGAGGCCACCGACTCAATTGACTAAGGAATCGATGATAAATATGGCGTCAATCTCTGTGGTCTCTACGATTACAAAATCGAGGCTGCCGACGGAAGTGCTATAACCTGGTTGACAGTTGATGATACGAGAACGGATGCCTCGGATACGAGACTTTTGACTCTCGCTCCTATCGTTGGAGACCCCAAGGGAACTCTCACAGTCAGACTCTTTGCCAAGATCGCCGGAGCTGCTTCTTACGTCGCCGACGACTACTTCGAGTTCACCGTGACGATTGCCGCTTGCGTGCCCACGATTTCGACCACTGCTCTGACTGTAAACCCACAAGTCTACCTTGTGGGAGATGCGTCGCAGAACATCGCCTTCGTGCCCTTCACCTTCACACCCGCGTGTGACTATACTTTCACTTATACTGCCTTCCTTGTCGCCGATTCAACTGAGGGCGCGATTACTGGAATCCCCGTCACGATTACCAACCTTGCCGCTGCGACGAACTAACTCGCCATCTACACAAATGACGCTGCTGACATCGATGTTTATGCGATCCGTGTCACGGGAACACTCAATGATGATGACAACTCCAACACTGATGCTTCGATTAATTTCAATGTGGATGTCAAGAAGGACTGCACTAAGGACACGCTCGCCATAAACGCAGCTGTTGCTGACGATGTCTACTACTTCAACGATGGCGATACTGTCTTCACACCGACCTGGACCAACAAGTTCACTGGTTGCCCTAAGACCTGCACTTACACCCAGACCAGCTCTGTGACTGGAGACATCGTGACTGGCATTGACGCTGCTACCGGAGCCGTCACTGTCAACACCGTCGCTGAGGCGACTTTCGACAAGATTGACACTACGATTACAGTAACCTGTGTCATGGATGACAACGCAAGTGCAACAGCTTCTGATGTCTTCATCATTACGACCAGAAGCAGGTGCTGGGATGCGACAGTGGTCAATCCTGCATTCGCCACGAATACCTACACTGGTGTCAACCTTTGGGACGACCAGAGCTACACGTTCAGTGCAATGACTTCTTCTGAAAACGTTGCCACTTGTGGAGCGATAACCTACGTAGTTACCTCCGTGAGTCTCCCCTCGAACGATGTGTACAGCATCAACACTTTGGCTGTCGACGGTGTCGCTATCGACGATCAAAACTGGGTCGGCGCTTGGAAGTTCAAGGTCACGGGCCAACTCGGTGCCTACGACACTTACGATTCCAATGAAGTGACTGTCACCATCGTCAATCCTTGCACTGGCACTGACATCACCGTCACGAACTTCACTCCCAATTTGTCCACCACGATCCTCGGAGCCGACGACACCTTCTCGTTCCCCGAGGCCACCGACTCAATTGACTAAGGAATCGATGATAAATATGGCGTCAATCTCTGTGGTCTCTACGATTACAAAATCGAGGCTGCCGACGGAAGTGCTATAACCTGGTTGACAGTTGATGATACGAGAACGGATGCCTCGGATACGAGACTTTTGACTCTCGCTCCTATCGTTGGAGACCCCAAGGGAACTCTCACAGTCAGACTCTTTGCCAAGATCGCCGGAGCTGCTTCTTACGTCGCCGACGACTACTTCGAGTTCACCGTGACGATTGCCGCTTGCGTGCCCACGATTTCGACCACTGCTCTGACTGTAAACCCACAAGTCTACCTTGTGGGAGATGCGTCGCAGAACATCGCCTTCGTGCCCTTCACCTTCACACCCGCGTGTGACTATACTTTCACTTATACTGCCTTCCTTGTCGCCGATTCAACTGAGGGCGCGATTACAGGAATCCCCGTCACGGTCACTAACCTTTACACCACGACGAACCAGCTCGCTATCTACACAAATGACGCCGCTGACATCGATACTTACGCGATCCGCGTCAAGGGAACACTCAATGATGATGACAACAGCAACACCGAGGCCCAGATCAACTTCTCTGTGGACGTCCAGAAGGACTGCAACAAGGACACGCTCGCCATTAACGCAGCCGTTGCCGACGACGTCTACTATTTCAACGACGGCGATACCGTCTTCACACCGACCTGGACCAACAAGTTCACTGGTTGCCCCAAGACCTGCACTTACACCCAGACCAGCTCTGCGACTGGAGACATCGTGACTGGCATTGACGCTGCTACCGGAGCCGTCACTGTCAACACCGTCGCTGAGGCGACTTTCGATAAGGTTGACACTACGATCACAGTTAACTGTGTGATGGACGATAACGATAGTTCTACTGCATAAGATGTCTTCATCATTACGACCAGAAGCAGGTGCTGGGATGCGACAGTAGTCAATCCTGCATTCGCCACGGATACCTACACTGGCGTCAACCTTTGGGACGACCAGAGCTACACGTTCAGTGCGATGACTTCTTCTGAAAACGTTGCCACTTGTGGAGCGATCACCTACGTAGTTACCTCCGTGAGTCTCCCCTCGAACGATGTGTACAGCATCAACACTTTGGCTGTCGACGGTGTTGCTATCGACGATCAAAACTGGGTCGGCGCTTGGAAGTTCAAGGTCACGGGCCAACTCGGTGCCTACGACACTTACGATTCCAAC
>Ga0208544_10001366_pt1 | contig 16902 bp, 13 predicted proteins | sample DEB08_DNA_9_FD_184526 | JGI IMG/M metagenome (GOLD analysis project Ga0208544, IMG submission 184526) | Aqueous microbial communities from the Delaware River and Bay under freshwater to marine salinity gradient to study organic matter... | ecosystem: Environmental > Aquatic > Marine > Coastal ... | reverse complement strand
GTGCGCCTGGCACGATGGCTTTGAAATTGGTTCTACCACTTGGTTGCCAAAAATTGATGTCTTCGTTTTGCCGTTCGGATAGGTATTTGAACCATTTATTGTCGGTTACGCCTAGGTAGTATTTCATGATGCTTGTAGTATTATTTTGTTTCTAAAGCCAAATCTATTTTCTGTCGTTTTCATGTTGAATTAGTCTTTAATATTGCATACTACTTCTTCTTTTGAATATTGGTTTTTCTATGACTTTACCATTTGGTTTAACACCATGTTTAGAAGACAATAACCATTGAATACGAGATGGATAAGAAGGGCTTCCTCCATATTCATAAAAAGGTTTATCCGCTTGTTCGTCCCCATCATAATAACCATTACCTTGTTTATTAGGAGTTTTTCGAGAATATTCTTGCGTTTTTTCATTATACCAATATCCTGGCCACCACGTAGTTCGACCATCTTTATTACCCCACCTTGCTTGATTGCTTTTAGGTCGAGGCATTGTATATCGCCAACCTTGCAGATACATTTCTACTGCGATTTTAAGCGCAGTTTTATCTACATTAATCCCTTGACGTAAGAAGTCGGGAATTTGGTTGTCTTGTAATTGATTAAAATCAAATTCATAAGATAACCCTTCAAAATAATCCCAAGTCTTATCGGCATAAAGAACCACTTTTGTACCATCGGGTAAAAAGGCGATTTGATTTTGTGCGTTACTATCATTTTGAATTGAAATGATAAACAGAAGAGCCAATATTAATTGGGTAAGCGGTAAGCTTTTCATTATCATAAGTTTTTTGTTAAAAAACAAAACCACCTTAATCCCTCAACTTCATCCGAACCGCATAAGCAGTAGGTGTCATTTGAATCCTGTCATTCGCTTTTTGAAAAGGGTTTTTAATACTCAGAATTTTAGGCTGCAAAGTATCCACTTCAAAAACCAGATAAATATAATAATTATCTAGTTCTTTTGACTTTCTAAGCTCGTTAGCGGACAGATAAAAAATTATCGAATTCGGCTTACCTGTAGTGGATTTAACCTCAATCCTCTTTGGTGTTCCATCCTCTGAGAAAGAGTAAATGTCAAAACCTGCAGCCGTCTCTTCTTGTGAAATATGCTGGACTTTCTCTGCTAAATCTTTTCTACCTGCCTCTATTAAGAACGCTTTCTCTTTTTTCAATACGATATGCTCCCCTACTTCTCCTATTCTCCTATTCCGCTTATGCTTTTTTTCAAAATCTATAAAACCTGATTTAGTATTACTCGCTGATTTAGATTTTTTGGGAGGAAGGTCATCTAGGCTTTTATTGATAAATACAGGCTTCACCTTTGATAACGGAGGGAAGTCTTTAGGCATATATTTTTTTAATACTTCAGGAATTTCTTTTTTTTCTGGTCGACCTAACTGGCTGTACAAAAAATAAGAGAACTCATAATTGCTCCACTTAGCCATGACCTCATCCTTATTTTTCACCTCTAATAATAAAGCTCTTTTTTCCACTACATGATAATGCTTCAAAAGAGGAATACCAAAATCAGCGAGGTAATAATTTAGATGCGTCTCAGAGAAAATACTTAAATATTTTTCAGGAAAATAAATATTGAGAATTTTGCCTTTTAGCATTGGCGAAAGCCGATTGTTTTTTATACCTGCTACTTCATTTTTAGCGCCATCTTGAATTAAGGCTATTATGGTGGCTAAAACATTTTCATAAGCTTCCTGATAAGTGCTGCCCCATTTTTCGGCAAACCGATATTTAGGCGTATCATCCCCTTTTACTACCCCATAATAAACCCCAAATTTAAAAGAGGTAGAACCAACTATTGACCCTAATCTTCGCAAACCTCTTTCCAACCAATTACAAAAGTTAGCAGGTTTTTGTGTGCCACATACATATAGCTCAACGGGTAGATTTTGAAGTTTATCCACAGAAAATGTTTTCACGAATTTACTTCGACTATCTTCTAGTTTCTTAAGGTCTTTCCGAATCCCTGACAATTCTTTAAAAAAAGCTACTTGTTTTTTTCCTAATTCTTCGCTAGTCATGACTATAAAATTTTATGTATGATTACCCAAATACTTCCTTAAAAGTCTTCGCCTTCTTTATCCTTTCCAAAGTAGAGTACCTTGAACCTTGCGGCGAAAGGTTCACATCTTTACCCAACTTAATCGGCTTCTCCAATTCAATAGAATCGTCTTTCAGGTAAACAATATACTTTTTGCCGTCTTGATACGGCTCGATTCTATCCACTTCTCCATAATGTGTGATAGCAGAAATAGGGGCCACTTGGTAGATGGCGATGTATTTTATGGCTGCTATTTTTTGGTCATTGATACGAATTGCCCACCATGCTTTTTTGTCTAAGAAGGCATGTTCAAAGCCTTCTCTTTGGGCAGGGCAAATAATCGTGTCAAAATCCGCTTTTACTTTGGGACGAGCGGCATGGCGATAACTGGCATCCTTTTTATGCGAACTTGTTGCTACTGGAGCTTCATCTAAATGAGCTAACTCAAACTGGTCCTCTACATTGATTCGTTTTCGGCGAATAGCTAATAAAACTTTATATCGGTCATCCAGATTATCGAAATGTTTTAAGACTAAGGCTGCTAAATCGTCTCCATCCACCAATTTTACAGGTACTTTGTTCTGGTCTTCGGCTTCTATAATGGCGTTTTTGTGGAAACCGCCCGTAGTAATGATACAAGGATGCTCGTCCCGATTGACTGCTCCTCGTAACTCTTGGACTACTCGCCGACCAATTGCTCCACTCTTTCGCTTTACTTGCACTCGTACCGTTATATCTGCCAAGCCTTCCGCATCCAAGATACCGACGACATCAATGCCTTTGTCATTGGTATATTGCGTAGTTTCTGCATGAAAGCCTATTACATTAAGTAGGTGCATGACAAATTCCTCAAATTCCTTCCCGTTCAGCTCCATTAATTGAATAATAACCTGGTCTCGAATTCGGAGCGGTTTTTCCGCTGGTGAGTATTCTTCTCCTGATAATAGGGCTTCTATTTCGCCAGCATATTTATTCAGCGAAAATAAAGTCATAATTGCCCCCATGCCATAAGAGAGCGTAGTGGACATATCCCGTTTGGAGTACAGTCGTTTTTCCCATGTGACACTTCGACGATGAAGAAAAGGGCATTTGCCTTTTGGTTTTTCTTCCCAGTAATAGGCATCAATTGTACCTACGGCATAATTGCCTTCTCCCATAGGCATAAAAACAATGTCGCCCGCTTCCATTTCGCAACCGAAACGGAATACTTGCCCCGTTGCCATACCCAATTGGGCAGGGGAATATTTGTAGCGATTGCCCAACACTTTTTTGATAGCTTCAAAGGAGTCATAATTGTCTAAAGAATCTATCCCGTCCCAGTCAATAGCGACGAAATTATTTTTATAGGCTTCTTCGGCGTGTATTGCGCCACTTCCAACTCTTATTAAATAGTACGACATCGAAAAATTTTGTTTTTTAGGTTATTGTATGGTTTCGATGTGTAGTTTCTCTGTTCTTTAATTTTTCCTACTTAGCTGTATTTGACGAATTTTTCCTGATACTTCATCGTATTTTATGCGCGCAACATAAAAATTTTCTGGGCTTAATAAGGTGATTTTATCCTTAATGTTAGGTAGTTGAGCCATCATCAAAAAAGAAGATAAAGCACCATCATCAATAATGGGATGTTCATTTTCTCCATGAACAATAGTGCAGGAATTTGAGGCTAGTGATTTTAGTAATGCTAATTTTTTCTCTGATTCTTTAACAAGAATTTTAGAAAGCGTATTTTTATCACTTAATCCAATAATATCATCTAGATATTCCTTGATTAATTTCCTACTTATTTTTACATTAAAATTTCGTGTTATGCTTGCTCTATAATTATCAGAGTTGTTACTAACAATAATACTTAACGATTCTCTACCTAATTCTGAGAAAGTGAGGGATTGCTTTGGTGAATGAGTAGATAATTCCTTCTCATTACACTTTAAACATTTCCAATTGTATAAATCTCCTTTTACAGCTAGATAGTCTAGTGAAAACGTAATTGCTTTATCAATATAAATTTCATTTATTAGGGGGGTAATACTCAATTTCGGACAACCATCAGCCATTTTTTCTCCTTTTCTAGTAGGGCAGTTATCCCCTGCATGAATAGTATAATTAGGTGGTGCTTGTTCACTAGAGATAGATTCATTCGGGTCTCCTAATCCATCTGCATCAAAATCTGCATAAAAAATTTTTGCAGGTAATTGAGAAATGATTTTCGGAAATTCATTCTTTATAGTAAAGTTATCTTCTTGTTTTTTTAAACTTTTTTTTGGGGGAATACTTTCATGTTTATTAGAATTATCTTTCTTCTTGATTTTTTGATTTTTTATAGTTTTTTTAAAATTGGTATTCACAAATTCTCCGACACTTTCATTATCGTTTAGATTTGAGTTCCTCTTTTCAGTTTGTGCTTTTTTTTTTGACAAAAAATCAATGAGTTTCTTTTTTACCCTTGTATTTCCCTGTTTATTTAGTAAAAGAATATTAGCAACATTCATTTTTGTCAACCAATTCTCCCAAGCATTCTTTATCCTATTTAATTCATTATCGTCTTCTTTTCCAGAGGGATTAAGTTCAACCACGGCAACACTTACACCAGATAAATCTGTAACTTTATCCCAATCATCAATAGTATTATATTTTCTATTAGCTACATATTGGTAGCCGTCCGTCAAAATGAATAAAAAATTTCTCGTGTTTTCACCACTAATGCGATCGTTTGTAAAGTCATTTTTTAAGTAACCCAAAATATTTGCTCCTTTATAATCATTTGGCTTTTCGCTAAATCGAGCTTCTGCATATAACTCCCCTACTTTTTTTAAATAACTACTCTTAGATTCTCTAATTTTTACTTTTTCACTAATGGGAACATCCTCCATGTTTATATAAAGTTCATCTTCTATATCGTAAATTTTATTATTAGGAAACTGCCCATTTTGGTCAGCTATTAAAATTTTAAATTCATCTTTTGTATTAATGTATAATTCATTCCTTAGTTTCTCTAAAAATAAATCGTAAAGCCCTGAAATTATGTTGGTGTCGCTTTCAATCTGTCCATTTTGCAAGATTCTATCTGATAGATCTAACAATACAACATAGTTAAATTTAACTTCTGGTGGCGGTGGCGTGGGTGGGGGATCATCACTACATGAGATGAAAACTAATGAAAGAAAAAGCCATGAATAGCTAATTCTAAGTAAAGTATCCTTCCGAAGAATCTGCATTTTAAATTGTTTTTAATTGAACATTAAGCCCTTTGTTCTTTCTGAAATCTTCTAATTTTGTTTTACAATCATTCATTAATGCTTCATCTTGTACAGCAGCTAGAAATCTAAACCAACCTTGCGAAAATAGGTTAATGGATTTAACAATTTCATTCATGGGGATTGAATTTATATTAATTAAATCTTCTAATGCCTTAATTTCGCCTTGTTTCAGGTTTACGTCTCCTTCTGCTTTAGATATTTTTTTGTCTAAATCATCTTTTCGTTGCTGTGTATTGCGAATTAGTTTGCCTAATCTTGCTGATATATTCCATTTTTCTATTTCTCCCATCCAATAATGAAATATAACACTCCAAATAATGTATACTACAAAGCCCATGATTATGACTAGTAAAACATCTTCAAATTTATCATTTCCCTCCATGCCCATCAAATTTAATGCGGATTGAACTTTATTGTGTATTTGGTCAGCCAATAAATAGTCAAGAACAAACGTAATTATTAAAACTAGTATAATCCAGAGGTATTTTATCTTGTTTTTCCCTTCTAATAAAATATGAATGGCATAGCCAAAACCGTAAAATATAAAAGGTGCAAAAATAACCATTGCATTATTTCTAATTGCGCTTACTACTTCTGCCCATTGAGGCAAAAGCGATACCCCCCAGTTTCCATTTTTTAAAGCATTTGCAATATCTGCTGTGCTTATAAAAAGGGCTTTATACACTACTGCCACATAAAAGAAAAAAATGAAAATTGATAGCATTAATAAAAAGAAGGAAGAAATAATTGTTCTAGCTTTGCTAGGCGTCTCAATAACAGTCACTACAATTCCTTTATTAGCACCTCCGCTAAGATAAGTTTCTAATCTATCTGTATATTCTTCAATTTTAAGTCTCAACTTTTCCCTTTCAGTCTTAATATGATCTATATCATTTTCACTTTTCGATATTGCACCTTTACAATCTTGGATTTGACTCTTAATTTGGTCAACTTGCTGTTGTGTTTTTCCTACATAAATGCTGTCATCAAGCAAACTTCCTACATAAATACTGTCAATATGTGTAATGTAAGAGGTAGAATTACCATTATTTTTTCTTGCTTCATCAAACCCAAACACATTCAGATTTACTGTTTTTGGCGGGTTTTTTATTTCAATTAATTTGCTATCATTCATAAGTCCTATTTTTCGATATTTTTAATTTTTAAATTACTTCACCGCCCCACTATCTCCCCCCGCTCCAAATCATACCGAAACCCAACTATCTCCCCATTCATAATAAAATGAACTGCCTGCTCAATCACCTCAAAAGGTGCAACAAACCATTCTCGTGGTCGATATAGCCGACCATCTCCATCATACAAATCGACATTCAAACAAGCATTGCCAAAAAAGCGATGGAGTAAGGACTCCAACTTTGGAGGTTCAGCATTAAACACTTTAAAAATGCTGACTATCCTGACATCTGCCATTAGATAAGTCGGTTCTTTTGCAGCATTTTTGATACGGTCAGGAACAGATGTGTTGGAATAACCGATTTTATAGAGATTATTAATAGCCGTTATTTGAGGGTCATTGCTTAAAGATTGGAGGACATAAATATAACCTGTTGGCTTATCTTCAGGAGTGATATTTTTAAAGTTGTCTAATAACCGTTCTTCATGTTCGGTTACTCTTCGCCCATCTTTATACAATTCGGTGGCGAGAGAACGTAAAAGCATATCTGACTCTGTTCCATTTTCAAAAATTAAGCGAAGCCTAGCATTGAGTTTTCCTTTGACTCTTTTGCGTTTTCCTACTTTTGCTACGTATAGTAGTATGCCTTTTAACACAAAGAAATTCCCCTTTCCGATTTGTTGCTCATTGGCAAAAGGCAATAACTGTCGTTTCTTTTCTCTGAGGTCTTTTTGACATTCCAAAAAAACAGGCTCAAACTGCTCAAAATCTTTGCAAGGGGTTCTACTGGCTACATAATCTGGTGCCTCCTTTTTGCTAGGTTTAGGAACATGTGTTAATTTAAAAATGCTTTCTCCTGCATTATCCAATATGCCTAATACATCATTATTCAAAATATCATCTATTGAATTAATGACTATTGGCGGAGCTTGCGCTTTAGGGATATATTTGGGAGCTGGTTCGGCTACCTTTGGTAATTCAGGAGCTGATGGATAGGGTTTGGGGATAGCTCCACCTAATAAATCATAGATATCATATTTTTCTAGTTGCTTTATTTTAGCGGCATTTTCTCTAAAGCCCTTTAGTCTTGAAAATAGCTGATGTTCTTGGACGCCATTTCTTTCCTTTGGTGCTCGCTTATGTTGTTTAAAAAAGGCATTAACCTCCTCAAATTTCTCTACTAGCCGTTCATCTTCTGTTCGGGCAGCAGGAGCAGCGGGTTTACTATTCAATAAACCATCTAAATCATCAGCAAAAATATCGGCTAATGTTTTCTTTTTCTTATCCATTTGCCTGTGCTTTTCGTTTTTGCTCTTTTAAATATAGGATAGCTTCCGCCATTCTTTTTTCTGAATGGTCTAAAGCATTGATGTCGGGATGTCTTTGTTTTTCCTGAATAAATGCTTTGATTTTATCCCATAAAAAAATGGCTTCTTCTTCCGTCATTTTCACCCTTTTACTTTCTATTGCCTCTTGAATCAGTTTCAAAACGGGCGCTGTCACCGACTTGGATAATACTTCATAAGCTCGCTGAAAAGGATTGATACTATCAATTAAATCAATATGCAATTCTTCGATATTGATGAACTTATCTGCCATTCGGATAAAACGTTTATCGCCCGACTGGGTAATAGCTGCCCCACGAGTAACCGAATCTACCACTACATGTTGTCTTATTTCTTCTATTTCCGCTTCACTTAAATCTGGGTATTTAATCTGGATGATTTTTGGAATAATGACCTTATTAATGATTTCGGGGTCAACTGCGCCCGAAATGGTCTTTTTCATATCTTCATCCTGTAAGATGGTTGCTTTTAAGTCAGTAATATCTGATTCTATAATGGCCTCTACTCGTTTGGACGAGGGCTTTTTTAAGCCTCTGATTTTTAGTTCACCCGGTTTCGTGATTTCCCTATCACCATCAGGGCGAGGTTTAAATTTAAAACTCGGCGCCAATACCTGTTCCATCAACAAGGAAGCAGTAATCGCCTTTAGCATATTATTGACCGCTACTGTTACCGTCGCATCTTCGGCATTGGGTTGGGCAATGAGGTTCGTAAATTGAGCATGCGTTTTGTTATTGCTATCACGGGTGGCTCGCCCAATGATTTGTACCACTTCCGTCAATGAACCTCGATAGCCTACAGTTAGAGCATGTTCACAATAGGCCCAATCAAAGCCTTCTTTTGCCATACCCAACGCAATAATCAAATCCATATCATCGAGTGACTGGATATTTCGGAGATAGGTTACTATTTTCTCTCTGTCTTTAGGAGTATCATTCACCAAGTCTGCTACTTTCAATAACTTGCCATCCTTGTGCCGCTTAACCGTAATTACTCCCGTTTCAAAATCCTGTTCAATTACATCCCCAATACTATCCAAAATGAATCCAACTTCATTATATTTTTCTTTGGTGGATTCACCAGAATTCACACTTGGTATATGGAGAATGGTCTTTTTGTCGGTGTCTAATATTTCGCTAATCGCAGTTGTGTATTTCCCTTGATAAAAATGATACCCAATGCCCAACGATTTTAAATACTCATAACCATTCAATTGCTCGTAATAGTTATAAGTCACTTTGGTAAATTTCTCCTCATCTTCAGGTAGCAATACAGGTACACTATCGCCCCGAAAATAAGAACCTGTCATAGCTATTAAATGCGCCGAAGAGTTTTCCATTATACTTCTCAATAATTCCCCCAAACGGTTTTCACCATCAGCAGAGACATGATGGAATTCATCAATGGCTAATAAAGTATCATTGAGTTTGGTTTCGTCTAATGCTTGATAGGCAAAACGTAAGGTGGCATAGGTACAAATCAAAATTTGTGCATCGCTATCCAAAAAATTTAAGAAGGCTTGGACTTTGCTTTTGCTACCATCTCCGCCTGGTGTACAAAGGTTATACTTGTTTTGCGGAGACCAATTGGCAAAAAAGCCATACTTTTTTAAGTCAGTAGGTCCAAAAGAACCACCAATAGATTTTTCGGGAACTGCTACAATCACCTTTTTAATACCTTGATGATGCAGTTTATCGAGCGCAATAAACATCAAAGCACGAGATTTTCCCGATGCTGGTGGCGATTTTAATAATAGATATTGGGCATCTCGTGCAGCATAAGCACGGGCTTGCATATCTCGCATTCCAAGGGCATCCGTATTGGTACTTTTACCCGTTTGCTCGTAATTGACTTTGATTAAATCTGGCATTAGATTATGATTTTTTTTGTTGTTTTCGTTTTTTAGCTGCTTTCGCAAAAAGGGTGTTTTTAGCCGCCTCATTCGCTATCATCTTTTCATAGAGCTTAAATAAATAAGCTAGTCGTTCTTCGTCTGAGATAAAGGGGGCTTTGCGATAGCAGCGTTCTACTGCTACGTCTAATTCGTGATGTGCCGCTAGTAAACCTTCGGGCATTTTATTGGGGTCGTAAAGTTGAGCTAGGGTCTTTTCGGAGTGTTGTTCTCTTTGTTCTAGGACTTTATAAACATGGGTTTCTAGTTCTTCTTTTTGGGTCTCGGTTATTTTTGGGAAAGGGAAGGTATTATAGCACATAATCGCAGAATATCGAAAATCACTTTTAAGTCTTCCAGCCACAGTTTTGACCCACATCATATGAATTCGGGAATTGACAATGCCAAATATGTAAAAAGGAGGGTCATAAATTGCTTGAGCAGAATCTGAAATTATTACATCGCTATTAAGAAATCCCATTGGAATATAATTCCTTCTTATTGATGAAACTCTAGGAATTAAAATTTGAATCTTCTTAGCCCTATTAGTCATATAAAATCTATGAGGAACATGCGCATAATTTTTTGCTATTTTGCCCCCTTTTAGCCTAGACTCTCTAACCATTTGGATTTTCTTCGCTATAGGATTTATACTCAATGCAATTTCTACTTCATTGTCTTCTATCCATAAACAGTATCTAACTAATCCCCTGATATATTCTTTAGAACCTGAAAGTTGTTTTATAAAAGTTTGAGCCGAAGGATAATTAGAAACTAATTCTTCCTTTTCTAATGGAGATAAAATTAAATTACCTCCATCATATGGAATATTACCTGTAGAAATTTTAGGGAAATCCGATAAAGGTATTTGCCTTTTCATTACAATTGTGTTTCCTCCATCACTTAAATATGCATTAATATTTTTTACTTTTTGACGTGTACCTTCTTCGTATAAATATTTTGATTCGCTTGATTTTTCTCGAATACCGATAATTGAGCAAATAACTCCTGCTTTATGCTTTGCATTGTTAGACCAAGTAAACTCTCTATATGAAAAAAATATTTCTACATTATATTTGAAAATTTGAGTCCATAAAATTGGTACTTGATTACCCTGACAAATAGAATTAGTTGTCACAAAAGCGAACTTACTTCTACTACCAATATATTTAGTTGCCTTAATAAACCAGCAAGTTATATAATCAAAAAATTTTAGATTATTTAAATCTGAAAAAACCGATTTAATATCTTCTTTTTGATTAGGCGATTGCATATTAAAACCCAAATAAGGTGGATTCCCCAAAATATAAATCTCCTTTCCTTTCTCCTTAGGACAAACTACTTCCCAATCCAATCGGCAAGCATTCCCCTGCACTATATGTCCACCATCTTGTAAAGGCAAGGCAGGTTTCGTATGTCCAAATTCCTTGCGAAAAAGCGTGTTCATCTGATGTTCTGCTAGCCATAGCGAAAGACTCGCCACTTCATGTGCAAAGTCATCCAACTCAATTCCATAAAATTGGGAAAGAGAAATGACCGAGTTGAAATCAGTCCCAAAGCCCAGTTGCCCCAACCCCAAAGTTCCTTTGAGTGCGCCAATTGCCTTAAAAATCTTAATTTCCAACTGCCGCAATGCTTTATAAGCAATAATCAGAAAATTACCAGAACCACAAGCAGGGTCAAATATTTTCAAGTTGGATAAACGCAACAAAAGTTTTTGTAAGTCCTTTAGTTTACTTTTGTTTTTCTCAAAATCCTCATAAAGGTCATTCAAAAATAATGGCTCAATCACCTTCATAATATTCGGCACCGAAGTATAATGCATGCCTAGTCCTCCTCGGTGTTCGGGTGTCACCACCGCTTGTATCATCGAGCCAAAAATATCAGGATTTATAGCTGCCCAATCGAGACTACCGCATTCCACCAGTATTTTTCGTGCTTTGCGTGAAAATTTTGGTGTAGAATGTACTTCTTTGAACAAGCCACCATTCACATAAGGAAAAGCGGCTAAATATTTTGGTAAAGTGGCAGGTCGTTTAGCAAGGTTCAATACCTCAAATAATTTCGTGAGGTAATCACTCAAATCGCTACCATCCTCATTAGTATACGAACCTATGCTATTGGTGAATTGATTATCCTCAAAAATATGAGTATCCTCCGCAAAAAAGCAAAACAAGAGTCGAGAGAGGAACACATTTAGGCTATGTACTTCAGCAGCATCTTCGGTTAGATTTTGTTTTTTGATTTCATCAAAAAGCTTTGCCATCTTTTCGGCAGCCTTAACATCCGCAGGATTTTCGTCTTTATAAGCCGTTTTTTCCATCCCTGCTAATGGCAAAAAGAACGTAAATTCTTTAGGAAGGTCTTTGAGCGTCGTTTCGAGATTTTCCGCTGTCTTAGTATCGTAGGCTAATATGGTTGTATAGTCTGTCAGAATAATGAAACGTGGGGCATACTTAATCTTGGGCATGGCTTGGTAATCGTCCATGGCAGATTGAAGAGCGGCTTTATCCAATACTTTAAAGAGGAATTTCTTTTTTACGAGGACTTCATTATCCGCTCCATTAGTTTGCTGTTTTTTTTTCTGTAATAAGGTAACCGTAGATTTTGGAAAATTGTAGGCTCGCATAAACTCATAGATAAACGTTTCCTTTTGGAAACCTTCCACGAGTTCTTGAATATTTGTATCTATTCGGTCTGTATTCATATCAATAAATAGGAGGCATTGATGCGAATCCAACCATTAAGATAAATTGTATTTCTAGTGGTCGCAGCATGCTTCTTTTGGTTATAGAAAACCAGCCAAAGCCACGAAAAAAGGAAGGTCTAAGTAGAGGAGCACTTGCCTAAAAGTGGTATATTTGTACTGGATTTAATTATTTTTTCAACCGTTCCCAGATGCGCTTTCACCTTCATCTCGGAACGGTTTTTTTAGTTTACGGTCGTAATATAGAAAATGGTTGGGAAAAAATGTAATATGTTTGTGAGCAACAACCGCAAATGACCAAAAAAAACGAAGCCTTTTTTTCAAGCAGAAAATAAAATTTACCTAATACTAATTCTATCCAACCTGAAAATAAATGGTATTAGCCAAAAAGGGGCGCTATTAAACCCAAATCTAATATATTATTATTTCCAGTAAAAAAAACAGGAATCACCGCCTTCCTACGCTCTTATCCTTTGGGTGGATGGTGCAGCGGTTGCACCTTGGGAGTTTCGGAAACGGAAAAAGTAAAAGAATCAGGTAAAAGTGTAATTAAGTTGTGGGGAACTAGCACTAACAGGCACAAAAAAAAGCACCAACCAGAAAGAATCCCCCCTTTTGCTTCGTCATATTATTGATAAGACCACATTCCTCCACCCTAAATTTGTACACATGACAAATCAGGATACTCTTTTTCTAGTAACGCAAACTACCCTACTAACCGCAAGTGACTTAGACGACTTAATCCTAGTCGCAGCAGGCAAAAAAGCGATTATGGAAACCTATGACCTAAATACCCAACAAGCGTATCTCGAATGGATGGATACTAGTAAAAAGAAACGAGGGCAATGGTTGGCTACTTTGCTAACGACTAAGTGATTTTCTTTTCATGGCTCAGATATTTTCCCGACCTTTACCCCTCAATACTAAAAACGAGAAAATGGCAAAGCAAAGAATCAAGGTTCAAGGAATCAATATTCAAATCTTAAGTGATAAGGAAAAGGATTTTATCTGTATCACCGATATAGCGAAAAACTTTGAAGTAGGTGTCGCAGCCATAGAAAGCTGGATGCGGAATCGAAATACCATCGAATTCTTAGGCACTTGGGAAGAAATTCACAATCCTAATTTTAATTCCGTCGGATTCGACGGAATTAAAAACAATGTAGGTTTAAACTCCTTTAAAATATCTGCAAAGAAGTGGATTAAAGAAACGAATGCCCAAGGAATTAAAGCCAAAGCAGGAAGATACGGCGGCACTTTTGCCCATCGAGATATCGCCCTTCAGTTTTGTTATTGGATAAGTCCCTCTTTCCAATTATATCTTATTGAAGAATTCCAACGCCTCAAGGAACAAGAAGCCAAGCAACTCAACATCGAATGGAACATCCGAAGAGAATTAGCCAAGGCTCATTACCCTATGCTCAAAGAATCGGTTATCCAGAACCTTCCAACAGGAAAAAAGAAAGCGGGTTTCTACCTAGCCGATGAAGCGGATTTAATCAACGAGCTGGTCTTCGGCATGACCGCCCAACAATGGCGCAAGAAGTACCCGAGTCTAAAAGGCAATATGCGGGACAATGGGACTATCGAACAATTGCTCCTCGTCTCTGATTTGCAGATTGTCGATTCTTTGCTCCTTAAGTGGCAATGTGACAAGCCGCAGCGGATTGAGATTCTGCATAAATTTGCCAATGATTTAAGGGTGCATTTTTCGGAATCGGTGGCGGTGCAGCGGATTCAGGAGATTCAGAATCGGGCGTTGAAGTAGCGGTAATTAACAACCAATAACCGAAATGCCCAAGTTTCCAACTCCTTTTCTTAACTTTGTACTTCAACCTTAAAACGAGAAAATGAGCATCAAAAAATTCGATTACGAAGGCAAACCTATCTCCTTTGAATTTGCCGATGGTAACAATATGATTAATGCCACCCAAATGGCTAAACCATTCGGGAAACGAGTCAATGATTATCTTCGACTCAATGCTACTAAAGAGTATGTTTTATTACTAGAAAATCGTTATTCAGATTCCCGTTACGGGAATTCCCGTAACGGGAAAAGAGAAGTCCTTCGCATCGTTCAAGGTGGTAGTCCCGAACTCCAAGGTACTTGGATGGATGAGAAATTGGCACTAGAGTTTGCTTCTTGGCTCTCCCCTGCTTTCAAGCTTTGGGTATATGATTGTATAGAGGAATTGCTAAAAACTGGTAAAACGGAACTACCGAGCCATCGACCTGGTACAGACCTCATCAAAGCCATTCGCATGATTGCCGATAAACTAGAATATCAGCAGCGAGATATTGACCAGAACAAAGAAGCGATTGCACATATTCAAGATGCCATCAATGAACTTGATGCGAAAATTACCAGTCACGACGAAAACTATTACTCTGTTGCGGGTTATTGCAGCCTACAAAACAAACCTTGTACCCTGCAAATGGCACAAGAATACGGGCGACAAGCTGCGGCTATTAGTTACCAGAAAGGCATGCCTATTGGCTCGTGTCATGATGAACGGTATGGGAAGGTGGGGACTTATCATCAGGATGTTTTGAAGGAGGTGATATAAAATCGACCAAAAACAATTAACCAGTAAAAAGAAATACCATGTCTTTTCAACTTCCACCAGACATCACTATGCGTAAAGTCCCATTTGGAGCGACTTATATGTACGTATTTCGCCATAACCAACTTGGCGACTTGGGGCGCATTGTCGTGCAAGGGCAACCGAATGGCGAAACTAAATTCACGAGTGAATTGTCAGGCGGTCCCGATGACGGCATGTACAAGAAACGAAAAGCGATTTTTGATAAATTGAGTAAAGAGGTTATGGCATTTGCGGAATCGACCCTCGGAAAAAAAGCAAGAAGTGAAAAACCAAGAAGAGCGGGACCAGCAACCAGGCACGTAGTCGCTAATAAAACAATGACTTGTTCTACCTGTAACCAGCCAACCGCTTTTTTAATCTTTGCCAATGAATGGGAGAATGAAGGAGACTTGGAAGATACCGCCCGTGTGATGTATTATCAGATACGGGAATTGAATGTCCCAACTTGGGTTATTGGCGAGATTTCTGGCGACGGGAATCCTGAGGATAATTCAACCATTATTAAAAAGGTACATCCAACACGAGAACCGATGTTTGAATCTAGTCCCAAGGAATTTAATAAAATGTTGGAGAGATTGGACGAGGGGCATTGTGACTGATTTTTTAGCATTATAAAAAAAAATATATCTTCGCCCAACAATCCTTAAATAAGAAAACAACTAGCACATGTCAGCAACCAACGAAAACCCAAATGCTCTTTCCTTAAAAGATGGCACTTGGAAAATTAAAATTAATAAGAAGTCCTTCTTCCAAAAAATAGCTACAGGATTAGCACTATTTAAAATGGGCAGCTATTCAAGTGCCGCTAAGCAAGGAATCTCCGCCCTCTTTGAATTCCTCCCTGAAGACAATACTTCCAAACGAGCCTACCATTTAATTTTTACCGCTATTCATAATGCTTGTATTGCTATTCTTAGAGAGCATGGTATCGAAGGCACTCGCTTTGACCTGAATACACAGGCACAAAATGTAGAACTAGAAAGCAAGCTACAGGAACTAGACGTCATTTTGAAACCTTCTTTTTTTGACAGACCAGATAAATTGGATTTCATCAAAGAGTTAGAAAAGGATTTTACCGATTGGACCATTCAAGTAACGACTAATACGCCACAAAAAATCAACAAAACCAAAGCCCTTAAAATGGCAGAAGATTTAGGTGATTATTTTCAAAATGAGTTAATCTATGAATGGAGAAAGCATAAATCATACTATGGAGCTATCAAAGATTATTTTGACCATCCATGGACGCAGCAGATTGAAAAACGAGCGACTAAAATTACTTATTATAATAAGCTAAAAAACGAATATCTTGACCCTGCTTTTGGAGATATAGACAAAACAGGAATGAAATTGAAAGACATATATATTGAGCCTTACTTTAGAATTTACAAAAGATGCTTACCAGATACGGTCGAAATCTTAGAAGAAACCGAAGACCTAAACGGAACAGCTAGAGATATATTTGTGCATCCAAAAGCACAGGCTCGAAAATACACCATTCACCAATTTACTCAACAGTTCTTGGATGGCACTTTTGCGCTCCCACTCGATTGCAAAAAATCTAAAATAATGCTCTTATTAGGGCAACCAGGGCAAGGAAAGACTTCCTTTTGTAAACGCTTAGTCTTTGACCTAATTAGAGCGGGCTATCCTAAAAATAAAGATTGTTATTTAATTAAGCTTAGGGCGCTTCGACAAGTAGATGATTTAATTAAAGACCCTTTGCCCAAACTAAAAACTTTCATAGAGAAAAAACTTAAACAAACCATTAACCGCTAGGTTCGCCCAAAATTAGTTAATAAAATAAAATATTATCAAAATAATATTTTGATTTATGTTTAAAATGCAGAATTTTATTTATTTTAAATAAACTCTTTTCAGGTTATTATTTT
>Ga0208544_10001365_pt1 | contig 16912 bp, 11 predicted proteins | sample DEB08_DNA_9_FD_184526 | JGI IMG/M metagenome (GOLD analysis project Ga0208544, IMG submission 184526) | Aqueous microbial communities from the Delaware River and Bay under freshwater to marine salinity gradient to study organic matter... | ecosystem: Environmental > Aquatic > Marine > Coastal ... | reverse complement strand
TTTTCACTCGCTATTTTTAAACTTGGCAATAAGTTTATAAAATTCTCTTTTGTTATTTTCATTTCTCAAAATTACACAACTTGGAAGATTTTAGTTGATTTGGCTAATTATTTTTTTCTCTTTGCCCAAAACCATCAAAACTCATTGCTCCTCCTTCATTTGGGTCTACTCTCAACGCAGTATAACTCGCTAAGAATAAATAACTAAACAAAGAGAAAGCTAAATTGTACAGCAGCATCACCGCTGAGTATAAAAGGATTTTCGGATTGAGCAATACATAAGGGATACTAATCACAAAAAACAGGATGCAAGCCAAGGCTAAAAAATAATATTTCGCTTTAAAAATATCGTGAATCGTATTGCCTCTAGACATCAACAAGTCAAAATGCAAACTATTCCAAGATAATAAAATCTGTCCATGATTAATGCCCACCATACCTGTTAAAAATAAACCAATCATTAATAGAAGATAAGGACTACTCATTAAATCGGAGCCCGTTGAAACGAAAAAAAGTGGATATAAAACAAATAAACCACTCGTCATTAAATAAGCTCTTGCTCGCTTAGAACGCAAAATTAATTTCAATTCTAAATCCATCAATTTACCAGCGTCTCCAAAGCGACCAAACCAATCAATAGCAAGGTTGGCACCTACTAAATTTTGTTGACTTTGTGTTTTTTCTAAGTACAATTCTTCTTTAAAAAATCGGTGCAGGAATAAATAAATGCCTCCTGTTAACACTAGCGGAATCGCACTTAATAAAGGGCTTGCCAATATGATAGCAACGCCATTTTTCAAATGCTCAAATAAAGAAAAATACCCCTTATATTCTAAAAAAAAGAGCAACATTACACCAATGATGATAATACCCGCCCAACTACTTCGAGCAGCCATATACTTGCTGATTCCTAGCGAAAGGTAGTTATTGAACAAGACCATGCCAATGGAAAAAAGCGCAAAATTTAAAGCTGCTGCTGGATAAGCAGGTAATATCTCTTTGAAAAAGAAGGGCACTAAAAAGAACAGGGGTAAAATATTAAAAAAACTCCCAAGTGACCGAAAGAGTACATAATGACTCAAACTACTTTTCTTAAAAGGTAGTGGCAAATAAGGTTTTACTGCTAATGCTGGAAATTTCTGGATAAAATAGCGCATTAATAAATCCATAACAAAATAATAACCAATCAAACCGCCTGTGACCAATAAAAAATCTTGCCCTGGAAGGATATCTTCTAAGATGGGTCTTAAGGCAACCGCAAGCCCTACCATTGTTAGTATAAAATACAGGGCAAAAAAACCAATAAAAATCGTTTGAACGATGTTTCGAGTCAATGCTGGAGAACGGCTAAATTCTAGCCACGCATGTTTAAGTAGTTGTGCTTTCATGGTTTCAAAGGTAAGAAAATTGCTTATAGGTACTCAAAAAATCTAGATGAACTTTGTTTTTTTTCTGGTGAACAGACTAAAAATAATGGGCTAACTTTCCCATCGTCCGTAACTTGGGTTATTTAATTGCTTAGCAACACTTTTTTATAATCTAATTGCTGTATGGCTTTATCCTAATTATGAAAACTCCTTATTTTTTACAACCCCCAAGGCAAATAATCAGGCAAAACCTCTTCCTCCTCCCCATAATTGGCCAACAACTGCCGAGTCAATAAGGAATAAAGGCCCATGTGGCGCATAATGGTATATTGGGACGTATCCACTTTCATACCTTCTGTAAAACCATGTTGGTGAAAGGATTCCACAAAAGTCGAATCTTTACTAATAATGTGAATTGGCGTTGCCCATTTATTAAACTTATTGAATAACTTATATTCTAGTCCACCAGGATTATGGTCACCAATAATGATATAAACACTATTTTCTTGCCCTTTATTTTTAATATAATGCGTCAACATTTTTAGTTGGTATTCCATCGCTGTCCAATAGCTAAAAACACGCATATCTTTAGGAATCACTTCGTCCCCAAAGGGCTTTTTAATTTCACTTAGCGTCCGCCAATCATCCACAATAGGGGGCATTTTATAATGCCAAGGCCCGTGGGAATTCATGGTTATAGCCGTATAAAAAGTAGGTTTATCTGACTTTGCCAACAATTCATCTGTTGCCCAACCGAGCGTATATTGGTCAGGGATACCGCCATATAAATCGTATTTATAGCCTTTATAAGGAATATCTGGAAAGAGGTAACGGTGGTCAAATTTCCAAAAACGATTGGGAATTTCTATCATCGTCAAAGAATCCATATCTGCCCGCCGAATTCGCATCGTAGATACTCTAAAGGTTTCATAACCTTGTTGATTAAAGAAATCAACCATGTGTGGATAACTCGGTCTATTATTAATCAACTCACTATACTGAATTTGGTCTTCTATTCGCGCGCCAATCATTGCAGTCGTCATCGCCAACCAAGAACGGCCGCCAATGACGGTTGATTTGGAATAATTTGACGCTATCGACCAACCTGCACTATCTAATTCGTGGTTAAGTTGAGTAGTTAAAGCATCATAAGGCGCTTCACAATAATCGGACATCGACGCTACGCCTCCATAAGATTCCACAAATAATAAATAGACATCTGGTTTTTGAACCAGCTTCTTTTGTTTGTAAAAATCATAAATCCATCGTTTTCCTAAATGTTTTAGATGGTCTTCTCTATCCAAAGTCGCACTCGTTTGAATATCCGGATAGACCCAATGTACCCAGTTAAGGGTGTTACTGTTCTCCAAAGAATCTGCTGCATTTATCTCCACTCTATCCTCAGAAGATTTTTCTAAAGTATAATTAGTTACTGCTTCCATTTTATCAGGTAAGCCAATAAAACCTAAAATTGACAAAACAATTCCTATCCCCCAAAATAATGGCTCTTGTTTATACTGCACTAACTTATTTTGCATAAATAGTACCCCACTAAAAATTAAAATAGAAAGCGCTATAAATCCTAATAAACTACTCAAATAAGTACTGCCTTTGACCGAAATTTCTCTTAAAAAAGTAGGTAATACTTCTTGGACAATCACCCAATCATTTTCAAAGATTGGATGAACTGCATACATGCCTTTATAGCCTTCCAAGTAAATATTATAGTAAAGTAAAAGTAGGTAACCTAAAGCAACTATCGGTAAGTAGATTTTTTTTAACCAATGGTCTTTTTTAAAAAACAAAACAGGTAATAATAATAGTAGAAAATCGCCACAGAGTTGATAGAATACATTATAATTCCCTACTAAAAATGGTTGCCACCAAGTATCTGTAATATCGCTAGTTGCAGCTATAGGATGTAATTGGCAATCTACTCCATAAGCAGGAAAAAAAAGCAAACTATTCAACAAAAAGAAGAATATCCAACATAGAATGGCGTAAAATAGATGACTTTTGTTTAGCATTGCCTTTTTTAAGTAGTATGAATTGTTGTTTTGCTATATTGTTTTATTGTTGACGACTACTTCTACCATAAAACAATTCAGCAATATAGTCATACAATAATCAAACAAAAACTAAAATTATAAAATAGTTGAGACGAATCATACCCAACTGGTTAATATCTAATTCGATTGTAATGACGATTGCATTGTTATTAGCCATTACCACTACATCTGTATTTTGGCTGCCGCTAATTGCGGCTTTTTCTTTTATGTCTCTTTTTTTCTATAGTTGGCAAAAAGAGTCCAGCAGGACTCCTCCTTTTTCCCTAGGTAGTTATGCTAACCAAATAACGGCTATAAGGTTTATAATCAGCTCCATAACCGTCCTTTTTGTTAATCAAATACCCGCATTTCACAGTTTTTGTTTATTCGGATTCGCCATATTATTAGACGGTTTAGATGGCTTTTTGGCTCGAAAATATCAACAGATGAGCGAAATCGGTGGGTTATTTGATAAAACAGTAGATGCTTATTTTGTGGTCTTACTTTCTTTTATTTTGGTCCTAAAATATGAGGTACCTCTCTGGTTCTTAGGCATTGGTTATTTACATTATGGCTACGAATTGCTTTTGCTCAGTTTAGGCTGGCAGCATTTAGCCATTCCCAAAAATCCAATCGGCAAGTATGCTGCAGCTTTTTTATTTATCAGCCTACTAAGTCCTTTTATCCTTCCACCTATTTGGTATTTCTCCATTATTTACTTGGCTGCGGCTTTAGTCAGTTTTTCTTTTGGTTGGTCTTTTTATCATAAATATAAAGTGGCTTCGGTCAGAACATAGACATAATCTATCAAAAAAAAAATGATTTTATTGGCAAGTCTTACTTTAAAACTGAATTAATACCTAATTTGGCGAAAATTTACGAATTCACTAGTAATAAGTCTCCTTGGAAAATATTTGGAACGCCATCCTCAATCTTAAGGAAGCTGTAAAGGCTTTCAATTCACCTATTCACTCTTGTTGGATTAATGGAGACACAGGTATCGTACATATTAATAAAACACCTTCCGATAGTAACAACCATATTCTGATTCTTTGTGAGGAAAATAGACCTGCTAAATTAGCAGCAGTCACTACTTTTGAATTAACTGCGGCAGGCAATGTCACGCCTATTCAGCAAATAGGCATAAATGAAGCAAGTATTCTTTTTTTAAAAAAATACCTCCCCTACTGTTTCCTTTCTTTGAAAGCTCAAAGGTTGAATCGAGCTGTTAGTATTTCGCATTTTGCCCAAACTTTAGATGCTAAAATTGCAACCAATACAGGAGATTCTAAATGGATTGGTAATGCGGAGAATTTGACCCATGCGCATCGAATGCGGGCTATTTGTGATGGAGTCTTAGTGGGTAGTAGAACAGTAGAAGCAGATAATCCTAAATTGAATGTGCGGCATGTTTATGGTAAAAACCCTGTTAGAATTGTATTAGGTAATCCTAAAAGTGATTTTAAAAGTTTATTGGACTGTTCTGATGAAAAAATATTAGTTTTTGGTAAAGAAAAAATAATCGTCCAACCTCCTTTAGAATCTATCGTGCTACCTAAAAAATGCCAGGAAGCTGAGATTGAACCGCTTGCTATTTTAGCCAAACTATTTAAACTAGGCATTCATTCCGTATATGTGGAAGGAGGCGCTAAGACTACTTCTAATTTTGTTAATTCCAAGGCCATCGATATTTTGCAATTGCATATTGCACCGATGATTTTTGGTTCAGGCAAAGCCAGCATCGTTTTACCTAATATTGAGGCGGTTCAGGAAGCAATTAGTTTTAAGGAATATAATTTTTTGCCTTTTGGCGATAGTATGATGTTTACTGGGTTTTTGAGTTGAGTTGCGGGTTGCGGGTTGCGGGTTAAACTGACGATTTTATTGATAAGTTACTAAAAAGACTCGTTTTATTATACTACGAATGGTTTAAAATTATCGAAAATCAGGTTGATTGGATACCCAAATCATAAATCTTAAATCATACATCATAAATCATAAATCTGTCACGCTTTATTTAGATGGATTTATGATGTAAGATTTATGAACTATGATTTATGATTTTCTGTCGCTCGCTATAACAGCCTCACCTTTTTTTGGTTTTTCATCCCATTCATAGTAATACTTAAATTAAAATCAATTCGCTGCTATGCAAACTACTGCCCTTTGGCATATTTCCTCTTCCAAATCTTCGCTACAACAAGAAGAATTGGTCTCTCCCCTACCTTCCCAATTACTCCTTAAAAGTTTATATTCTTTGGTAAGTACTGGAACAGAAAGATTAGTCGCTAATGGACAAGTTCCAGCTGCTATGCATCAATTAATGCGAGTACCTAGTATGGGTGGCGATTTCGGGTTTCCTGTTAAATATGGTTATTCCTTAGTCGGAGCAATTACAACCAAAGGGCAATATCAAGGACAATTGGTTCATTTACTACATCCTCATCAAAGTACCTTAATTATTGATAGCGCTAATATTGACCTTGTTCCTAAAGAAATTCCTGCAAAAAGGGCCGCTTTAGCCAGTAATATAGAAACGGCCTTAAATGCTATATGGGATAGTGGCGTAAGTGTTGGGGATAAGGTCGTCGTTTGTGGATTTGGTATGATTGGCGGCTTAGTCGCTAGACTGCTTTCCTTAATGCCTGCGGTCGAAGTCGTGGTACTAGAAAAAAATGGGTACCGAATCGCTCAGGCAACTCAAATGGGGTTTTCAACCAATCCGAATACTTTACAAAATTTTGATTATAGTTTTCATACGTCTGGTTCTTCGGCTGGATTACAAGCTTGTATCGAAGCGGTCGGAATGGAAGGAAAAGTTATCGAATTAAGTTGGTATGGTACTAAATCGGTTCAATTACAATTGGGTGCCGATTTCCACTACCATCGTAAGCAGATTATTAGCTCACAAGTTGGGCATGTGCCTTTTAGTAAAAATGCTCGTTGGGATTATCAACGGCGGAAACAAGTGGTTTGGGAATTACTCAAAAATCCCGTTTTTGATGCGCATATTACCCATGAAATTCCTTTTGTGGAGAGTCCTGCTTTTTTTGAAGCCTTGCGAGGTGGTACTTTGTTGAATGAAGGGTTGGGATGGGTTATTAAATATTGACAATTGAAAATTACCCACCTCTTTTCACCAATCTAGCATAAATATCTCCAGAAGGATCTGCCTGAGTATATTCATCAAAAACAGCTTTCATGGCATCGGCAGACAACCATGCTTCGCTATTCATAACTTGTGATTCACCAAACGACCAATTATACTCATAATCCCCTAAAGTCGTTAATTGGTCAATACATTCATAAACTCTCTCTAAAGTCGGTACAAAATATTCGAGAGACAAACAAGGAATCGGTTGAGTTAGCCCTTTCAGCACCTGCACCTCTAAATCTTCTACATCAATTTTGCAAAAATCGGGTATGCCATATTCTGCTATTAATTGGTCTAAAGTCACCACCTCCACTTCTATGGTTTCTTCCCAATTGACCTCAAAAGATGTCGCATCATTCATCTTTTTTTGCCAATCTTTATCTGCTAAAGTGCTTATTGTAGGCGTTAACTGACTAATATGCAAATTTGCTTTACCCGACTTATCACTAACTGCCTTTGGTAAAATGATTACGCCTTTATCTTTACCAAATTTTTGCCGCAAAAAGGCTAGGCATTGCGGTTGTGGGTCTACTGCTATTACTTTAGCACCCAACGCTCGCCAAGCATTCGTTCGATTGCCTAAATGAGCACCAATATCAAAACACAGCGAGTTTTCGTTGATGAAATTTGCATAAAATTTAGTCAGTCTGCGTTTATTGAATGGTTTCCAATAATACATGGCTATGGAGCGTAAAACGCCTAATTTCTTTTTGATTGTTCCTGTCATATTGATGTGAGGTGATAAGGTTTTATGAGGTTATGAGTTAATGAGCTTAACAATCAATAGTTTTCGATTTATATTACCCATCTTTCGTACCTACGGCACGATTTCCTAAATATTCCCATTCTTTCGGCAAAGAGCAATTTAAAAACTCAGCTAACTCTTGATTATAACTTTTAAAAAACAACTGCAATTTAGTTTTGATTTCGGTATCCATACTTGCCTTTGGCGCCACATTAAACCGCTGCTTTAAAATTTCTTCATAATCAAAAAAAGGCAAAGCTAAGTATTCCTGTATATCCCCCATCACTTTGTCAGCCATTTCTAAGTTCGCCAAATCTTCAGCAAAGTAAACCCTAATTTGGTCTTTTCCAAAAGTAGCCATCCAACGCTTTAAAGTTGGCAAATAAATACTTGGCGATAAATAATGCCCTTTTCCGCCTTTTTGAATCAATTCCATTTCTGCTAAAACATCCGTGGCAAAATCATTGACTTTGAAACCTAAATCTCTGCCCTCTGCTTGAAAGCGTTGAAACATTCGGTGATGAGAAAAGGCTCTTTCTACTGGGTTTCGGAATAATACAATCAATTTGGTGGTTGGTAAATATTGTTGTACCAGTTGTGGGTTCACATCATAAAAAGTATTGACACTTGCTTCTCCTGTAATGTATTGGACATCCGACTTCCTTGCTATCGTTACTGCTTCATGGTATAAAATGCCTTGTTCGTTTAGTTCTGGCCAATCAAATTTTATAGCCTCTATCGCTTCTTTTTGTGGAAACAATTGCCAATAACTATCTATATTTTGATGAACATACGCTGCTCCTTTTCCAAAAAAATTAGGTTCTTTTAGTTGACATGGCAGAACATTTGGATGCGCAACTAAATAGCGATATAGGGACGAAGTACCACATTTTCGCTCTCCAATAATAAAAAAAGAAGGTCTTAGAAATTCCATAGGTACTTAGTTAATTAATTTTCGGCTTCTTTATTGATAAAATTCTGCTAGTTTTGCCAATTTTCAATTAGTCTTCAAAATTACTATACATGTTTACTGTAAAAATAAGAGAACATATTATGATTGCTCATTCTTTGCCAAGTCCTGCTTTTGGGCCTGCACAAAATTTACATGGTGCAACTTATGTAGTGGATGCAGAATTCAAATCCAAAAAATTGGACGAAAATAACATAGTTATGGACATCGGCATAGCTATGGACGTTTTAAAAGAAGCTCTGCGTCCTTTGCAATACCAAAATTTAGATGATTTGCCTCAATTTAAAGGTAAACTGACCACCACAGAATTTCTAGCAAAACATATTCATCAAGAAATTTCTAAAAAAGTAAAAGCAAACTTTAAAGGAAGGCTACAAGTTACTTTAGGCGAAAGTCATGTAGCTTGGGCTAGTTATGAGGGGAAGGTGAAGTAATAGATAACGAGGTTACAAGATAAAGGGGTTACAAGGTAGGTTGTTCAGAATTACGGCGATATTTAGATTTTTTCTTGTCACCTACTAGCATAGGTTTTTTTTGAACAGATTATGTTGTTGGTTCAGGTTTGAAAAATCTTAAATCACCCTTCATAAATCTTAAATCATAAATCTATCACGTAAAAACTAGATGGATTTAAGATTTATGATTCTGCACCCTAACTTGCCGTCTCCTGTAACCTTGTTACCTTTCAACTTTGTCACCTATTTACCTCTTCACCTTTCAACCTCTTCACCTTTGCACCTTTCAATCTCCATCACCTTCGTCATTCCTGATGTCCATGCTTTTCAATCGGGAGGCAATATTTATAATAAAAATTTAATTGCAGGGCTGCGAGAAAATGGGCAGGTCATTGAAGTGATGGATTTAGATGGGTTTAAAAAATTGCCCATTGCTCAATTGCAAGGGCATTATTTTTTTGACACCTTATATTTTACGCAGTTAGCACCTGTTTTTGCTAAAAAAAATAAAGTCTATTCTACAATAAATCGTATGGAAAGTGCTTCCATCCCGAAAGCTATCGGGACAAGTTCTGGAAGCACTAAGCCTTTTGGAATAAAGTCTAACAAACAGGTTCACTTTTGGTTGATTGTGCATCATCTAGAAAGTTTATACCCACCAAAAAATTGGACTGCCCTTAATTATTTTCAACTAAAAGAATACCCTTCTTTAGTTCAATTTGATGGCTTTTTAACGAGTAGTCAATTTACGGCTGATTATTTAAGCATCAATCTTTTAAAACAATCTAAAATCGTTATTCCTCCTGCTATCGACTATTTACCAAGCACTAATTTTAGCAGAAAAATAACTCCTATAAAAGCGCTAATCGTAGCAAACCTAGTAGAACGAAAAGGGATTTTACCTTTCTTACAAAAACTCAACGCTAGTCCATTGGTTCAATATCCTGACAAAATAAAAATCCAACTAATTGGTTCCGCAGTTATTGAAAAGACATATGCCCAAAAATGTATAACATTCCTTAATAAAAACCCTACTTTGCGAAAAGTAGTTAGCTATGAAGGGCAACTTTCTTCGGTTCAATTGCACTCCTATTATCAGGAAAGTAATTTATTTATTTCTACCGCTTTTATGGAGACTTATGGTATGGCTTTGCAAGAAGCTCGGGCTTTCCGATTACCCATTTTAGCTTTAGACGGAGGGAATGTCAAGCACCATATTATACAAGGTTCAACAGGATATTTGGCGAAAGATTTAAATAATTTGGTTCACAAGTTGGAAAATTTTGTGGCTTCCCCTAGTTCCTTAGCGACTTTACAAAAGTATATAAAAGAAAATGTTCCTATTTTTGATACTTGGAAACAAGCTGGCGTACAACTAATTCGTCAGCTTTCGCCTCTTTAAGTATAAGGATTAAAGGGTGGAAGAAACGTAAGTGCTTACTACTGGACATTGGATACTTGTTGCTAGATTCTTGATGAGCAGAAATAATGACCCAATATAGGAACAGCCTAAAAATCAACTATTTAGATAGCTATGAATTTGGTATTTGATTTATCTAATATCAAAAATCCAGTATCTAGAATCAAAATGTCCAGTAGTAAGGCGTAAGTGAACAAATGTGGGATAGCATGCTAAAAATTAGCGATTCAGCACCAAGTTTATTTCACATTTAATCATTTTTGGTTTTTTTTTGGGAAGGCTAACCTAGAATGTCGGTACTACGCTCAAAAAATTAACAACAAAAAAGTAGCTCCAAACGTTTTTTTGATAAACAATCACTAATTTTCGCTTTAATTCAATTTTTTTGAGTGCAATTAAATTCACCCAATATGTTCAAATATATACTCCTGTCTTTTTCCTTACTCTGTCTCATCGGTAGTTGTACTTATGTTCAGAAGATTAAAGATGGCACGACCGCTTTTGAGCGCAAACAATTCAAAAGAGCTATTCCGATGCTCAAATCAGAATATAAGCGAGCTAAAAGTCGAGTTGACCAAGGGAAACTAGCTTTTTTGGTTGGAGAAAGTTATAAGTTGACCAACCAGTCTGATGAAGCAATCGAGTGGTATTTGACTGCTTATGATTATTCTTATGGTACAGATGCTTTGGAAGAATATGCTTATGCACTAAAACGAACGCAGCAATATGCAGAAGCTATTCAGGCTTTTAAGGATTTAGGGAATGAGATTGGTAGCCCTTATGAGTATAAGCGAGAAATTCGGAATTGTGAGATTGCTATGAAATGGTTAACCGTCGGCGCTTATGAAGAATATACCGTTGGAAAAACACGATTCAATAATCGAGCAGCTGATTTTTCTCCTGCTATTTATTTGGGCAATGCCTTGGTTTTTAGTTCTGATCGAGCGGAAAGTATGGGGGAAGAAGAATACAGTTGGACAGGAAAAGACTTCATGGATTTATTTATAGTTGATTTGAATACGAATGAGGTTACTTCTTTTGAATCTCCAATTAATACGGTGCATAATGAAGGTTCGGCTGTTTTCACTAAAGACTTTGGGGAGATGTATTTTATCCGTTGTTTTGGAGATGAAGACAATCAAGCTTTTTGTAAAATTATGAGGAGTGAAAAAGATGGCAATAGCTGGACGGTACCACAAGTTGTTGACTTCACAGAACCAGCAGTAAATTACATTAGCCCTGCCCTTTCTGATGATGGGAATACGCTATATTTTTCTGCCAATCATCCTGATGATGGTTGGGGCGGCTTTGATATTTATGAAAGTAAACGAACACCCGCAGGTTGGGATATTCCCAAAATTCTGAGCAGAAACGTCAATACTATTGGCCATGAAAAATTTCCAACAGTTGATGCAGATACGCTTTACTTTTCTTCCGATTTTCATGCGGGTATGGGCGGATTAGATATTTTTAGGGTTTATAAAAGAGATAACGGCGAATGGTCTTCGCCATTTAATTTAAAAGCACCAATTAATTCTGGCGCAGATGATTTTAATTATGTAGTAGATTATCGAGCGCCGATTGTCAACCCTAAAGTAATTCATAAAGGATATTTTACCTCCACCCGCGATGAAGGTAGTGGCTTGGATGATATTTATACTTTTGAAAAATTAGTCCCTCCTCCTCCCCCACCGAAAGATACCACTAAAGAAGAGCCGCCAGTCGTTTATTCAATGACTTTAAATGGCTATGTTTTAGAAAAGATATATGAAGATCCTAATAATCCAAACAGTCGAGTTTTGGGTCGAAAACCGTTAGATGGTGCAAGTGTACAAATCAATATCAATGGCAAAAGTGAAACGGTAAAAGTTGGTGCAAATGGTCTATTTGAATTGGCATTAGCCGAAGATACAAACTATGACTTTTTTGCTTCCTATGAAGGCTATTTGAATAATGACGAACGCTTCTCTACCAAAGACATTAGTAAAGACCCTGCCGATCCCGATAGGTTGTTTGAAATAGAAATTGTCTTAGATAAAATCTTCAAAAACCAAGAGATTGTTTTAGACAATATTTATTATGAATTCGATAAGGCAGATATTCGAAATGATGCCAAACCGACCTTAAATGAATTGGCTGATTTATTGAGTCAAAATCCAACTATTAAAATAGAATTAGCAGCACATACCGATTGCCAAGGTCCTACTAATTATAACCAAGATTTATCTGCTCGACGAGCAAAATCTGCGGTAGATTATTTAATATCTGCTGGTATTGAAGATACTCGATTGTCTTCTCGTGGTTATGGAGAATCTTCCCCTGCGGTGGATTGTGTTTGTTCTCGATGTACGGAAGAAGAACATCAGGCGAATCGGCGGACTACTTTTAAGATTGTGGATTAAGACATAAAAAAAGCCAATCGCCTCCTCACCCAAGGAAACGATTGGTTAGTTTTTTTTGCTTAATAGGCAATTCTTAAATGTTGTAATCTGTAAAATTTCGTTAATCAATAGGCGATATTGTTAACGCTTACTCCAATCGAAGCATCTTCTGAGTCCGTGTACCAAATGCAGTTTCTAATTGATAGAACAACAATCCTTTTTGTTGTACATCGTTCATTTCTAATTCATTAATACCTTTTTCAAAGATTTGCTCGACGGATTTTAGTGTTCGTCCTGTGCTGTCTAGAATGGTCAATTTGCCCTGGCTTTTCGCAGGTAAAGTGAATCGAATAGTGGTCGCTTGCTTAAACGGATTTGGTTGGTTTTGGAATAATATGTAATCATATTTATTATCCAAAAACGCTAATCCCATTTGATAAACCGTTCCTAGTCCATCATAAGCTTCGGCAGGGGTGAAAGCAGAATTAATGGTAAATAATTCGCTTACTGCCACGGTCTTATTCGTTTTCACCTTTAGTTGAAAACTTAATTGTTCATTGGTATTCGTTGGTGCATCCCAACTCATAGTTAAAGCCCCTCTATTCAAGAAACGCGTACCAAAATTAGCATCGCTAACTTGGCTCGTTGCAGGAATATCTATTAGTTCTACTAAACTTGGGTCAAAACTAAGCGTCATTTGGAGTGCTTGAATGTCTGCTTTGTTTAAATTAAAAATAAGCGTTTCAATAGTGTTCTTATTAATTTGCCTGTCCCGTAAGGTAAAGTCAATTTGATGTTGATTTCTAGATTTTGCTGCTATTGGCAATGCTTTTTGACCTACCGCATTGCCATTTAAATCACCAACTTTAATGGCTATAAAGTCTACTTCCATAGCTGCTTGTAATTCTGGTATCGTTGCGTATTCTGGTATTGCTTCTGCAAATGGATTGGCAGAATTAGCAAATTCATAGTCTGCCCTGATAAAGCGCCAAGAAGTATTATTTTCAAATGTCTCATCTACTTGTAAAATGACCTTTCTTAATGCGACAATGTCCGCTGTAGTAATAGTATTACTATGGTTCACATCCGCTGCTATCATTTTATAAGGAGAATCTAATTCCACAAATCCTAGAATATGCCTTCTCAGTTGTAAAATATCGAAAGTAGTAACGCCATTTAAGACATCGTCTTCTTTTTTAGGATTAATATTCACATTGGAGCTTCTGGCAAATTCAAAATTATACTGTCCATCAGTATCCGTCAACGACCTATCAATCATCTCCAATAAATGATTTTCCGCTGTTACTTCTACTGCTTCTATTGCTTCTCCAGATTCTTTAAAAATCTGTCCAATTATACCTGTCATGCCACCAATCGTATCGACCGTAACAGTTGTATCTTGCCCCAATCCAGCACATATATCTGCGCCTTTGATGACAAAAGTAACGGGACAGAAATTTTGGTTACCGGAAGCATCTGTTACCCAAGCCTGTACAGATTTGAGTCCTAAATCATCGCATCCATAAAATCTTACCGTTTCACTCGTATCTTGAGAAAAAGAAAAAACATAGTCATTTCCGCAATCTTCACAGTTGTCAATAATTTCTTGATGGAAATCATTTGCCCAAACCTCTATTTCTCCTGCATCATCTAGATTTAAGGTTAAGCCAGGAATACAAATTATTTCTGGTGCTTGACAGTCTTTAACCGTGTAGTCTCTTCTACAAATTGTTTCATTCCCACAAGCATCGGTTGCATAAAAATCAACCCATAATTGTCCTTGTCCTACTTCTGGGCTCATAAAGCCATTTCCTGCATCCTCAATAATACCTGTGGTTACTTCACCAGGGCATATATCTGCTGGAGTAAAAGTCCATATTGCTCGGATAGCTACTTCGCTACTACAGTCCAAAGCCGTTACGCCTCCTACCTCAAAAGAACGTGTACAAGCACCTCCATCCAAACATATATCAAAAAATTCTCCATTGCAATCAAGTATAGGCGCCTCTAAGTCCATTACCTTTATCATTTGCACCTGCTCATAAATAGAATCCGTACAAAGGTTCTTAACAAACCAAGTTCGATAGAAGGTCATACAAGATGGAGCATCGCCATGAATAGTTGAATCCTCGTAGAAAAATTCTACCATTTCACAATCAGCTCCAATAATTTCTAATTTTCCTGTTCTATCAGGCGTTAATTCACTAACATCTGTTACACAAGTCGTATCCAAATAATCTGCTGGAAAGTTAATCGTTACAGGCGTATCATCTATAAATGATACTAATTGCTCACAAGTTACTGGGCCATTTCCTGCCGAATCATATACTTCCCAAGTATATATAACTGCACCTACGCCACAATCATTTCTAAAATCTTCTTTTAACATCGCTTGATAAGTAAGTCCTCCGATACAATCATCCACAGCAGTTGGCGGCGTCAATAAACTATCTCTAATTTCAGCCAAACTTAGGCCACTATTACATATTATGCTAACTGGGTCTGCACAGCTAATAATAGTTGGCGGGGTTTTATCGTCAATCAATACTTCTATCATACAGATAGCACTATTTCCATAACAATCTGTAATCTGTAACATGACCATTAAAGGGTCATCTATTCGAGCATCTTCACAACTAAAAGCTACATAATCCATAAATTCCGCTGAATCAATATCCATTCTTCTTACTTGGAATTTTTCAATACAGCAATTATCATAACTCCCATTATCAAAAGATGCGGCATAGATAATTCCTTCTCCATTTTTATCTAAAGACAGTTTGGTTAACCCGTTACAAACTGGAGTTGGTGCGATGTCATCTTTTATTTCAATAATACAAGCATTGTCTAAATTATTACTAATATTTCCACAAGCATCTGTTGCTTGATAATAAATTTCATAAATACCATATTCTAACTCCTGCATAAATCCGCCATTCGCATCTTCTACCCTAGCGACTACTTTCTTTTGGCCTGTTTCTTTATCTGTTCCGTAGATTTTTGTAATTACATGAATATTTTCGGCTTGACTACAGTCATCTGTAATAATAGCTGATGGAATCATCACATTCGCTAAACAAGAAAACGGCGTCACCTTTGCCGAAGCAACAACGGTAATTATACCGTTGTCGCATGCAATTATAGGTGCTGCCCTGTCCACAACTTCGATGATTTGAACGTGTTGCAGTGTTTCTTCTGTGCATGTGTTAAGTAATGTCCACGTCCGCTCGATGGTAAAAGCACCATCACATTTTGGCATAATAACATCTTTATGATGAGTAGTGATTTGACAAATATCATACGGAATACCTAAGTCGTGTAAATTAGGAACGCCTGTTAAACTTAAATCGGCTGAATCAAAACCAATACAAGAAAAAGCATTTTCGCCGATATAATTTGGTGGAAAATGAATGTCTCCTAATTCCGCTAATCTTAAAATTATGGTTTGTACACAAGTATTACAATTACCGTTATCATCACAGCTTGTCCAAGTTCGGTAAATTGTCCCTGCTATTCCATTAAGATATCCTTCATCTCCGCAAACATTTAATACGGTTTTATCTTCATAGTCATAAGTTACCCCTGAACAATCAGCTGAGCATACATCCATCAAAATTGGATTAGGAACACTTCCGCCCTCGGAGACAGGAGCCGTATTTTGATTACACCATAATTCACCTGATTCACAACTAATTCGTGGTGCTATTTTATCTTCTACTACAACCTTAGACCAACAGCTATTTCCAGAATACCAATGCTTTACCTTGACCAATAAAGTACGCCCGACATATTCACAAGTGATAACTGGACTTGATGGAATTTCTATGCCTTCCTCATCCATTATCACTACCTTATAAGCAGATGGACCATTGGGACTACAAATATTAGAATTATCAGGGTCTCGCAAAATCATCCGATAGGTAATCTCTGCCTCACATTCATTGTTTAAAGAAACTTGAATTTCATCATCACAAGACATAGAACATTGTCCATAACTGTGAAAAGTAAAGAAAAATACAAAAAACAGGAGACTTAGTAAACGCCTGCTAATCAGAAAGTTAATTGGTGTAAAATTTTTTAACTGCATACTCATAGATGTTTAATCTTCCCGAAAATTTGTTACTAATTTTTATTTAAATATCATTCTCTCGAAAAATATTAAAGGTCAAATTTTGATGATTTAATGTTTAAATAGAATCTTCAATTACGAATGTTCTAACCCATTAAGTTGTTAGCCATTTTAAGCTCTAACGACACCCCACATCTTTTTAAAAAGCATAGTTCTTTGACATAAATACATCAAAAGCAAGGAGGAGAATTTTAAATTTTTCGGATGCACGGGTCAATATTTTTAACCCAGGCAAAGGCTGACT
>Ga0208544_10001364_pt1 | contig 16913 bp, 11 predicted proteins | sample DEB08_DNA_9_FD_184526 | JGI IMG/M metagenome (GOLD analysis project Ga0208544, IMG submission 184526) | Aqueous microbial communities from the Delaware River and Bay under freshwater to marine salinity gradient to study organic matter... | ecosystem: Environmental > Aquatic > Marine > Coastal ... | reverse complement strand
ATCCTCACGCCCGAACAGTTTCGGGTCACCCGGCAACACGGAACCGAAAGGGCCTACAGCTCGGAGATGTGCCAGCTGTTTGAACCCGGTAAATACGCCTGTGTGTGCTGTGACACCTTGCTCTTTGATGGCGAGGAAAAGTTTGACAGCGGTACCGGCTGGCCCTCCTTTACCCAACCCCTCCTTCCCAACACCATAGCCTACCACAAAGACCGGGGCCAGGGCATGTACCGCATTGAAACCGTTTGCAACACTTGTGATGCCCACCTGGGCCACGTGTTTCAGGATGGGCCACCACCCAGTGGCTTGCGGTATTGCATGAATGCCGTAGCGCTCAAGAAAGTGGCAACCAAGGAGCGAAGAGCCACTTTCGGCGGCGGGTGCTTCTGGTGTACCGAAGCCCTTTTCCAGCAACTGCGGGGCGTAATGGACGTGAAAAGTGGTTACAGTGGCGGCGCCTTTGCCAACCCCACCTACCGGGAAGTGGCTTCGGGGCTGACGGGCCACGCCGAGGTCATCGAAGTAACCTATCTCCCCGAAGAAATAACTTTTGAGGAGCTGCTGGTCATTCACCTGACCACCCACAACCCGACCATCCTGCGCGGGCAGAGGGCCGATAAAGGAACGCAATACCGCAGTCTGATCTTTTACCGCACACCAGCAGAACAACAAATGGCCATCGCAGCCATCGCGGAAGTACAAAAGTCACTGGACGAAATGATTGTCACCGAGGTCGTACCCTTTGCACAGTTTTATCCTGCCGAAGCGTATCATCAGAACTACTATGCTGCTGACCCGGAAAAGGCGTACTGTCAAAATGTGATTGAGCCTAAATTACAGCAATTGCGGGCTTTGTACGGGCCGCGCCCAAACCATTAGAATTACAAATACTAATCATTAAAACTATAAATAATAACTTATAAATAAAAAATAGACCTTTGGCTTGTCAATAGAACTTCTCTTATACCACAAAGCAAGTTTATGAACAAGTTGGATGTGTCTGCCTTAATGCCACTTATAGTCACCCTGGTTGTCCTGGTCTTTATGATCCAATTGTCGCTTACGAATAACGGCCTGTTTCTCCAACAGCTGCTGGTATCGGGGGGTATCATCATGATCTTACTCCTGTTAAGAGCAGGTTCTTCGACTAAATTTACCAATAGAACTTAAAGCGGGCAAAAAAAATAGCGGCCTTCTTGCGAAGCCGCTATGGTGCCCGGAGCGGGACTTGAACCCGCACTCCCGAATGGGAACAGGATTTTAAGTCCTGCGTGTCTACCGATTCCACCACCCGGGCAGTGGAATGTGCCCTATTTTAGAGCGACGCAAAAGTACTAAAATCTCGGATAACTTAACCCACTTGCCGGAAAAATAATTCCCCCGGTGGTTTAGTGACACATGGGTGCATTGTTGAGGGCCTCCCAGAGGCTAAAATTAGCGGGGAGCTGAAATTGCAGGGCACGCCAGATCAGGAAAATACCTACGCCAGCTAAAGCGATGGGATAAGCCCGCCGCAGATAACCTTGCCCGATTTTTCCGATTCGTTGCCCCAGCAGGGTAAAGGTTAGCAGCAGGGGCAAGGTACCCAGGCCGAAAGCGGTCATGTACAGCATGCCCGCCCACCAGTTCCCCACCGTCAGGGCGCCGGCCAGGGCCAAGTATACCAGGCCGCAGGGCAGCAAGCCATTGAGCATGCCGAGGGAAAAGATGGCCGAAAATCCTGTTTGTTTCACCAGCCGGGCAAAAGCGCTTTTCAGGCGTACGTAGCCACCCGCCAGAAGCGGCGCATTCCAAATATTAAATTCTACCTGCACGGAAAACAAGCCGATGGCCAGCAGCAGCCCCCCCAGCAACAAGCTCACCCAGGATTGCAATCCCACCAGGAATACGCCTTGCCCCAGGAATCCCATCAGGCCTCCCATGGCCGTGTAGGTGGTGATGCGGCCGAAGTTGTACAACAGCAAGGCCCCCACCCTACCCGGCTGTTGGCCAAAAGGAAGTGCCAGGGCCAACGGTCCGCACATGCCTACACAGTGCAAACTTCCCAATAAACCAAAGATAAAGGCGGTAAACAGCATATTGTTATTGCTTCTGCTGCTTTGTCCACTGCTGTGGTCAAAACGGGTCGTTATTTTAAATCCAGGATTTTTTCGTCGTAATAGGGCTTGTCGCCTGCTTCCCAGTGGATTTGTAGTTTCCAGCGGCCTGGCGGCAGTTGTCCGATGCTAACCAACATTTGGTTATCCCCATCGGTCATTAGCGGAAGCTCCCAATCCAAAGCTTTGTTGTTGGCTTTGTAGAACAACAAATTGCCCGTTAGCGGGGCAGGCAGGTCAGCGGGAAAAACCAGCTGCACCTGATCGGTAGCCGGCAGAACCTGGATGCGCACCTGTTGGGTCAATTTTGCACTATTGGCGATGCGGTCGAACTGGTCCTGGTAGGCCAAATCCTGCTCGTAATAGTTATCGACCACCAAACTGTGGTCGTACTGCGTCGATTTATAAACCGAAAAGAACAAAACGCTTGCAAACAAGCAGTAGAAAATAAATATGCCCGTTCCCCAGTTGAAAGTAATATGCATGGTTTTTTGGTTTTAAATTGGTCCCAGGAAGTTGGTCGTTGTCGTTTCCAACAACTCATCACCATCCCACAATTCAATGGTCAAGGTCTGTTTCCGGTCGGTGACGTTTTCCTTCGGCAGGACGATAAAAAAAGCACCTTGGGCCATGGTTTCAGGCGTCAGCACGGGGGCGTCACCAATGAATTGAATGACGGCTTCGGGGTGTTTCGGAAACCGGAAAGCAGGGACAAAATCCTCGTTGGTCTTGTTGAAGAGCTGGTAGTTGTAGAGGTTGCTGAAGTGCGTTTCGTCTGGTTCGTAATACAGTTTACCCGGCGTCCGTAAAATGACGGCTTCCACCTTGGTACGATTCGAAAAGAGCAATACATTCACAACAACCAGCACGAGCAAGGCCGCCGAATAAGCGATCGCGCGCGGGGTGAAAATTTTTCTTTCCTGCTTAACGACTCCATTGTAACTGTCATAACGAATGAGTCTTTCGGGACGGCCAATTTTGATCATGACTTCGTCACAGGCATCCATGCAGGCCGTGCAATTGACACATTCCAGCTGCACCCCGTCGCGGATATCGATACCCGTAGGGCAAACCTGCACACAAAGGGAACAATCGATACAATCGCCGAGTACCTTTAACGGCAATTCAGCCGTGTCTGCAATATCCACATCGCTATGAGCGAGCTGCTCCTGCATGTTTTTTACCGGATCCTTCTTACTGCGCTTGAGCTTGCCGCGTGGTTCTCCCCGCACAAAATCGTAGGTCACCAAGATGGTATCGTTGTCCGTCAGCACGCCCTGCAGGCGGCCGTACGGACAGATAGTGGTGCACACTTGTTCGCGTAAGCTGGCAAAAACAAAGTAGAAAGCCCCGGTAAACCCGACCATGGCCGCGAAGCCTCCCCAGTTGTCAGCCGGTGACGAGGTAATGATGGTAAAGACCCGCTCTGGCCCAATGAGGTAAGACAGGAAGGTGTGGGCAATGACCACGGCTACCAAGACAAACAGTACCTGTTTGATGGTTTTCTTTCTGATTTTTTCCGGTGTCCAGGGGGGGGCGGCCAGTTTGCGCTGGGCATTGGCGTCTCCTTCGATCCAGTATTCGATTTTACGAAAAACCATTTCCATGAAAATGGTTTGTGGGCAAACCCAACCACAGAACAACCGCCCAAACACCACGGTAAACAGCGCGATGAATACCACCAGGGTAAGCATTGCCACCACCGCCAGGTAAAAATCCTGGGGTGTGAAGTGCAGCCCAAACAGGTAAAAATCACGACTGATGATGTCCAGGCGAATCAGCGGGTTGCCGTTTATTTTAACCCATGGCAAACCAAAAAGTACGGCCAATAAACCCCAACTGACGTAGGTGCGGGCATTGGTCCAGGGCCCCCTGGGCTTTTTAGGATACAACCAAATCCGTTTCCCCTCGCTATCTACCGTATTGATGCTATTGCGGTACTCCTCCGTATCATTAATTGATTTGGTATCCATGATTTCTCTGCTAAACTAATACTGTTATTTCAAACCCAATGGTTCTGCTGTTTCCGGAGCCGATTCCGGTGTTTGCTCGGGTTGCCAAAGGTCTCCCTCTGGTGCTTTGGGATCGGGTGGATTGGTACCAACCAGGGTCAGGATAAAGCTCGCCACCTTTTGCATATCACTGGCCCGCAACTGGGACTTCCAGGAAATCATTCCTTTCTCCGGCACACCGTACTTGATGGTTTTGAAAATATCCTTGATATCTCCACCGTGTATCCAGTAGGGATCAGTCAGGTTAGGTCCGACGCCCCCCTGCCCTTCGGCACCATGACAGACCACGCATTTGTTCAAGAAAATAGTAGAACCCAGCGCCAGCTCATTGTCATCGGTCACCGGTACAACCGAATTCTCATCTACCTGATCCGATTGTTGGGCCAGGTAAGCTTTAACGGCTTTGTCTGAGGCCTCCACCTCCCAGGCGTATTCCTGCGCCGAACTGTAACCGCGATCGGTAAAATGGAAGTAACCAAAATACAGTACCCCAAAAACAATGGAAGCGTAAAACATGCCGACCCACCAGGGCGGAAGAATATTGTCGAGTTCACGGATACCATCGTAGTTGTGGTCCAGCATGACGTCTTGCTCCTGCTCAATGGGCACCACGCGGGTCATCCGCTTGTATACATAGTGCCACCAGGCCTCTTTGGGAGCGAGGTCGAGTTTCTGGACCGTCTCCAGCCCCAGTTCCTGAAGCAGGCGGATTTTATTGATCGCCATCAGCTGGTTGTTCAGGTAAACGATGGCACTGACACCAGCCAGGATGGTAATAGCGCCTAGCAAAGGCAAGGCATTGTCGTAGACCCAATCCAGCCAACTGGTGTTCGCAGCCCCCAGCAGGACTTCGTTGGCAAAAGCGGTCTCCAGCCAGCTCACGAGCAACAGGGAAAGGGTTATTTTGAGTACTTTCACTTTCATAACAAAATGATTATGTGTTTCTGGTTTTCCTTCTCTTATTTGGATTCTTCGTCCAGCGGCAGCTCCGCCATGTGTTGGATATAAGCTTTGCTTTTACCCCAAATGGCGATGGCACTGATAACAAACAATGTGAAGAAGGTCAGGAGCGAAAAAATGGCCATCCAATTGATATTCTCCCCTCCACTGGCCAAGATATATTTGTACATGATCTGCGATTTTAAGGGTTACTGCACAGTTGCCTGTGCTTTAGGTTTAATGTCGGTGCCCAGGCGTTGGAGGTAGGCAATCAGGGCGATGATTTCCTTATCCGCCATACCCGGCATTTCAATACCGTCTTTCTGCAAGCTGGCCGCAATAGCTTGCGCCTGGGTTTTAGCTTCCTCCGCGGCTTGTGCGATGTATTCATCCGTGTAGGGCGTACCCAGGGTTTTCAGGGCTTGCAGCTTGCGGGTGGTCATCCCCAGATCCAGTTCCTGGTCATAGAGCCAGGCATAAGGCGGCATGATGGAACCTGGCGAGGTACTCGTTGGGTCGTACATGTGGTTGAAGTGCCAGCTATCGGGATACTTCCCGCCTACGCGGTGCAGGTCGGGGCCGGTGCGCTTGCTTCCCCACAGGAAAGGACGGTCGTAGATGAACTCCCCCGATTTTGAATATTCGCCGTAGCGCTCGGTTTCACTCCGGAAAGGGCGTATCATTTGGGAGTGGCAGCCGAGGCAGCCTTCCCGAATGTAAAGGTCCCGACCCTCTAATTCCAGTGCCGTATAGGGTTGTACGGAAGCTATTTTGGGCACATTGCTATCGATGGTCATCATTGGGAAAACTTCGACCAATCCGCCAATCAATACCGCAATCGTGGCGGCAATCAGCAACTGAATGGGGCGGCGTTCAATCCAACGGTGCCAGTATTCGCCTTTGTGGCCGTTGGTAAAAGCTACCTCCCGGCCTGGGGCCTGCACTTCTTCGTCTCCGATGAAGCTACCGGCACGAGCGGTTTTAACAAGGTTGTAGATCATCACGAAAACACCGGACAAGTAGATGGTTCCGCCGATTGCCCGCAACAGGTACATGGGTAAAATCTGGGTTACCGTTTCCAGGAAGTTCCCGTATTTCAGGATGCCTTCGGGTAAAAACTCCTTCCACATCAAGCTCTGGGTCCAACCCGCCCAGTAGAGGGGAATGGCGTAAAAAAGAATCCCAAGGGTACCGATCCAGAAGTGGGTGTTTGCCAGTTTGGTGGAATAGATCTTGGCACCATACAGCCGGGGAATCAACCAGTAAAGCATCCCGAAAGTGAGCATACCATTCCAACCCAAAGTGCCGATGTGTACGTGACCAATGGTCCAGTCGGTATAATGGCTGATGGCATTGACACTCTTAATCGACATCAGTGGTCCTTCCAGCGTAGCCATACCGTAGGCCGTAATCGCTACGACCATAAATTTCAGCACCGGATCGGTACGAACGCGGTCCCAGGCACCACGCAACGTCAGCAGGCCGTTCAACATCCCGCCCCAACTGGGGGCGATCAACATCAGGCTGAAGACCATGCCCAGCGATTGGGCCCAATCGGGTAGCGACGTGTATAACAAGTGGTGAGGGCCCGCCCAGATATAAATGAAGATCAGGGCCCAAAAGTGGATGATCGACAAGCGGTAGGAATAAACCGGCCGGTTGGCTGCCTTGGGCACAAAGTAGTACATCAGCCCCAGGTAGGGGGTGGTGAGGAAAAATGCCACGGCGTTGTGCCCGTACCACCACTGCACCAGTGCGTCCTGTACCCCGGCAAAAACCGGGTAGCTTTTCCACATGCTTACCGGCAGTTCCAGGTTGTTACCAATGTGCAGCACGGTAACGGTAACCCAGGTCGCGATAAAAAACCAAATCGCTACGTAGAGGTGTTGCTCGCGGCGCTTGAGGATGGTACCAAACATATTGATCCCAAAAATAACCCAGATCGCCGCTATGGCAATATCGATAGGCCATTCCAGTTCGGCGTATTCGTGGGAACTGGTAATCCCGAGTGGCAGGGTAATGGCAGCGGCTACAATAATCGCCTGCCAGCCCCAGAAATGGATCGTACTCAGCACATTGCTATACATCCGCGCTTTCAGTAAGCGCTGGAGGGAATAATAGACCCCCATGAAAATACCATTGCCAACGAACGCGAAAATGGCCGCGTTGGTGTGCAACGGCCGGATGCGCCCAAAGGTAGTTGGGGCAAACCCCAAATTAGCCGCCGGCCAGTACAACTCTATTGCTGCCCAAAGACCGACCAACATCCCTACCACGCCCCAAATGACCGTCATAATGGCAAAATTCTTTACCGTACGATTGTCATAGCTGAAGGTTTCTAAATTCGACATACTACTAATTTTTTCCAGGAATTGCTGGTTTTAAGTTGATTATTTCTTTTTCTTTTCATCGTCAAAAAGCATCCGTACCGATGGCGTGTATTCATCATCGTACTGCCCCGAACGCACCGCCCAAAAAAAGGCAATTAAAAAACCGACAGCAATCATAAGGCTGAGTAGGATGAGCAGGAAAATTACTTTCATAATTGCTGGTTTAGGGCTGCAAGATAGAAGTAGGAGGTAGCCTGCTACATGAAATTAATCGGCCCCTTGGGTGACTTTTGTCACCGGGAGAGATGCTGGATTAGCAGCCTTCACAGCGCTGAAACCAGCACGAAAAAAGTAGCTGCTTCCCAGTACCCCAAAAACGGCAATCGTAATGGAACTCAAGGGCATTAAAATAGCCGCAATCAAAGGAGACAAAAGCCCTTGAACGGCAAAACTCAAACCGATGACATTGTAGATAAAAGCAAGCACAAAAGCCCCGTACACCAGGTGGATGCTCCGTTGCCCGTAATGCATGATGCTGCTCAAATTGGCAAACTGCTTGCTGCCCAGGATGATATCACAGGCGGGCGTGAAGTTATTGACGTCCTCCGTCACGACCAGACCTACTTCGCTTTGCTGTAATGCGCCAGAATCATTCAGGCCATCACCAACCATCAAGACCTTTTTGCCTTGTGACTGGAGTTTTTTTATGAACGCCAGCTTATCGTGCGGGCTCTGCTGAAAGTGGAGATGATCCTCCGGGAAGAAAGCTGCCAGTTGTTTCTGCGAGGCATCGTTGTCACCCGACAAGAGGTAAAGCTCATACTTTTGGGACCATTCCTGTAGAATGGCTGCTACTCCCTCGCGAAACTGGTGTTTTATGGCAAAAGGACCGATGATTTCCTCCCCGATTTTGGCCCAGGTTCCCGGCTCGGTGCGCGCTAAACCCAGAAAGGAAGCCGAACCCAAGGCAACCAACTCGCCGTCGACAACAGCCTTGATACCACGCCCTGCAAGCTCCTCAAAGCCCAGCACTTCCAAGCGCTTGACGGAAGGCCACAAACTCGTCAGCAATCGGCTGATGGGGTGTGCCGACTGGCTCGCCAGCGATTTAATGACAGACTTATTCCTTGCGGAAATAGACGAAGGAACGACAAGCTGCTCCTTTCCAGCGCCCGAAGTGAGGGTGCCCGTTTTGTCAAAGACAATGGCATCCACGTCGTACAGTGACTCTAGCACACCGGTGTTCTTGAGGTAAACTTCATTTTTTCCCAACAAGCGCAGCGCATTTCCCAGCGTAAAAGGCACCGACAAGGCCAGGGCGCAAGGGCAGGCAATGATCAGCACTGCCGTGAAGGCGTGCAAAGCAATACGATGGTCGATGGGCCACCAGTAGGCAATGGTCAGCAAAGCAATCAGTAAAACGGTCGGAGTAAAGTACTTTCCAATCTTTTCCAGGAGCTGACTACTGCCGGGGACATAAGCCTTCTGGAAAGCTTCATCGTTCCAAAGTTGGGTAAGATAACTTTGCGACACCGCCTTTTCCAGCAGTACCGTAATTTCGCCTCCGGTCTGTCTGCCTCCCGCAAAAAGTCGTTCCCCTGGTTGGCGACGAACAGGGTCGGCTTCTCCCGTCACGAAACTATAATCCAGGCGGGCTTCGCCGGAGAGCAACACGCCGTCAGCGGGCAAAAGGCCGTTATTCGTTATCCTGATTTCGTCACCGATAGCCAATTGGTCAAGTGTGATGCTTGCCCATCCTTCTGCTTGCTTGCGCATCACTGCGATGGGGAAATAACTTTGGTAATTGCGCTCAAAAGAAAGGTGGTGATAAGTCCGTTGTTGGAACCAACGCCCAATCAGCAGGAAAAACACCAAGCCAGCCAGGCTATCCAGGTAGCCCGGGCCTATTTCGCTGATGATCTCAAAAACGGAACGAAAAAACAAGACCACAATCCCCAGCGTGATGGGCACATCAATATTGAGCTGCCCCTGGCGCAAGCTGTTCCAGGCAGATTGCCCGTACGACTTTACACTAAACAAGAGCACGGGAAGCACCAGCAGTATGTTTAGATAACCAAACCAACGCTGAAAAGCCAGCTCCTTGAGGCCGAGGTATTCCGGAAAACTCAATAGCATGATATTGCCAAAAGCGAAGCCAGCCACCCCCAATTGATAAGCAAAAGTCCGGTCGATCACCGGTGCTTTCGGCGCATTTAGCTTATCCATCTGTAACCGTGGGGCGTACCCTATCCGGGAAAGCAACTCGACCAATTGCCGGAGGCTGATTTCCTGAGGATCAATTTGCAAGTGGGCCTCCTGGGTCATGAAATTGACCTGGCTCTTGAGTACACCTTCATCCAGGCGATACAAGTTTTCCAGCAACCAAATACAAGAAGTACAGTGAATCTGCGGTAAATGGAAGGTGACTTTTAACCGGTTTTCGTCTTGGTAGTCACAAATCTTTGCTATTGCCGCAGCTTCATCCAGCCAGGCATAATCCTCTCTGGCGCGGGTGCGCAAGGTTTTACCGGGCGTAGCTTCCAGGCGATAGAAAGTATCCAACTGGTTTTCAGAGAGCAGCTCGTAGACGGTTTTACAGCCTACACAACAAAAGTTTTTATCACCGAGCTGAATGAGCTCCTCTTCACAAGGCTCTCCGCAATGGTAGCAGCCCTTGCTATCCAATGTGTTGGTGCTTTGGTCTTCCGCAGTATGATCAAGGAGGATGGGCATTTGTTAGTTTGACTGTTGGTTAGTTTGGTTGTTTTAGTGTTGATGGTTTGATTGTTTAGGGCAACCTTTACACTTTTGGCATAGCCATGCCACATAGTAATCCCTACGGGGCCTTCGGCATACACCCTTACACTTATCCAACCTTATAAACCTAGCTGAAAATGAAATCGCTGAACGATGATGGCTCAAAAGTAATGGGGAGATGAATGTCCGCGTGTGCCTTAAATCACAACAGGGAGTGACTTTTGTCACCGTTCTCTTTTTCGTGCTTAGGCTACTTTTGCCAGCAGCAAAACAATCCTTATTATGGGTCTCCAGCTCTTAGACAAATACAACATTCCTGCGCCACGCTATACCAGCTACCCAACGGTGCCCAACTGGACGGAACCGGGACCTGCACCAAAAGACTGGTTAAATAGCATACGGGTAGCCTATCAAGAGCAGGGTGTGGTTAACCTCTACATTCATCTCCCCTACTGTGAGCAGCTCTGTACCTACTGTGGCTGCAACAAGCGAATCACGAAAAACCACGCGGTGGAACGCCCTTACTTGGATAGCGTGCTCGAAGAATGGAGCATGTACGTGACAGCATTAGGAGAAAAACCCGTCATTCAGGAATTACACCTCGGAGGGGGCACGCCTACCTTTTTTGCTCCCGAAAATCTCGATTACCTCCTGCGAGGTATTTTTGCCGAAGCAAGCATTGCTCCAGAGCACCATTTCAGCTTCGAAGCACATCCCAATAGCACGACCAAAGCACATCTGGAAACTTTGTATCAACACGGCTTTGACCGGATCAGCATTGGCGTTCAGGATTTTGGGCAAGATATCATGGTGCTCATCAACCGCCGGCAATCTACGGAAGAGATTTACCGCGTGGTAGCGGATAGCCGTGCCATTGGGTATACTTCCATCAACTTTGACCTGATTTTTGGCTTGCCAAAGCAGTCAATTCAACATATCCTCACGAATATTGAACACCTTCAGGAGTTGAAACCGGAGCGGATCGCTTTCTACAGTTATGCGCACGTCCCCTGGAAAAGCCCTAGTCAACGTGCTTACGACGAAAATGACCTTCCCCGCGGCGCAGCCAAGCGAGAGCTTTACGAAACGGGAAAGCGTTTTTTATTGGAGATGGGCTACGAAGAGATTGGCTTTGACCATTTTGCCCTGCCAGGAGATGAATTGCTGACCGCTTTTCAGGAACAGCGTTTACACCGGAATTTCATGGGCTATACGGCGCACGATACCCGGCTGAATATTGCCCTAGGCGTATCAGGCATTAGCGACAGCTGGTCGGCTTTCGCCCAAAACGAAAAGAAAATCGAAACCTACCGGGAGCGCATTGCCGCCGGTGAACTTCCGATTATCAAAGGCTATTCCCTGAATAAGGAAGAACAAATCATCCGTCGACACATTCTGAATATCATGTGCACCGAAACGACCTCCTGGTCTGATCCGGCCTTGCAATGCCAAGACTTGTACCATGGAATCGAAAGACTAGCGGAAATGGTGGAGGATGGGCTGTTGGTCATCGAAGGCCAACAGCTAAAGGTTACTCCCGCCGGACGCCCCTATTTGCGCAACATCTGCCTGGCTTTTGATCAGCATTACTGGAAAGCAGCAGTAGGCAAAGGGCAGTTTAGTGAAGTGGTGTAATTTTTGAAAATTATCGGCAAGATTCCTTCCAAGGGCTTGTTTCACTCGACCACCAACTTCTTCGTCACCTGCCCCGCTTCATTACTCAATTCTATCCAGTAGACACCCGCAGGCCAGGTGCTTAAGTCGATAAGCTCTCGCTGTATTTGCGCCGTGCTATCGAGTGTTTTTTGGAGCATGATTTGCCCTTGAGCGTTGATGGCTTTCAGGTGGGTTTGGCCGTTTAGGCCGCCGTATTCTAGGGTGGTGGTTGTGGTAGTGGGGTTGGGGTAGATGCTTAATTCAATAGAAAAAAGGTCATCCGTACTGGTACTCATCATAAAGTCTTCCTCCGTTAATTCGATGACCAGATAGCGGGTAAACATATTATTGAGAACGGTGCTATTTGGAAACAAACTATGTAAGTCAAAACCCAGCAGGTATCTGCCCGGCCCGGGGGGATTACGCCAACGAAAAGCTCCTGTCTCAGTATTTAACTGCAAATCTTCCAGAGGCGCTGGATATTCGTACCAGCCTTGATCACGCCAAAAGAGAAGTTCAACAGAGAAGCCAAAAGCAACACTACCGTCACCATCCGGATCGGTGCCCGAGAGTTGGAAGACTAAATCCCCAGCTTCATCGATAGCGTAGTCAAAAAGGAAATCATCCCAAGTAGCAAAAGTAGTATCGAATGGGGGTATGCTTGATCTGCTATTACTGTAGTAAGTCCAGAGGGGAATGGCAAGACTATTAATGTCACCACCACGGAAGTCTTGGGCGGATAATAGGAGTCCGCAGAAAAAGAAAACGCTGATGAAGAAAATGTTTATCAGGGGCTTTTTCATCGGGTCAATATGACTTTTTGGTAAAAAAAGGCATCACTCCACCACCAACTTCTTCGTCACCTGCCCCGCTTCATTGCTCAGTTCGATCCAGTACACTCCCGCAGGCCAAGTGCTCACGTCAATAATTTCTCGTTGTAATTGCGCCGCGCTATTTAGCGTTTTTTGGAGCATAACTTGCCCCTGAGCGTTGATGACTTTCAGGTGGATTTCGCCGTTGAGGCCGCCGTATTCGAGGGTGGTGGATGTGGTAGCGGGGTTGGGGTAGATGCTTAATATCTTATCTATTTCGATTGCTGGCACTGTTGTAACGAGGCTCGCCGAATCGACGATAATCATAAAAGCTTTGGTGATGGTGGATACTAGTATTAACGGCTCTTGGTACAGAGGATTATCAGTATATTTCAACTCTCTCACTTTGCCGGCTACGGCGTACTTTCCAGGTTCAAGAGGATACTCCCAGTACATGATTCCTCCTTCAACGTATAGCTCCTCAATGGGAGCAGGCGGGGTATAGCCCACTACTGGAAATTCCCCACGAGAAAAAGTCAGCAGATCAATCTCTGGTGGCATTTGGTACATCAACATATTTTCATCCCATTCTATACCCGTATAAGTTGTGGGAGTGAGATACTCCATTCTGGGGCCGAAGTTTTCCATGATGCCAAGATGAGGGCTGTATTCCTCAGAATAGACGTAAAATGAATCAGTCAGGACAAAATTCGTATCCATAGTATAATCGACGTTGGCAAAGTCATCGATCACCATGCCCGCGTGCAGTTTCAGCTCAACGTATTGGGCGGTATCCACGTCGTAGTAGTGTTCGGTAAAATAAAGATCCAAAATATACCCTCCTCCCGCGTTTAGGGTGCTGTAGCGCGGAACAGTATCCACGTGCCCATCACCCCAATCGAATAGAATATGATCTACGGGCGGCTCCGAGCGACACACCTGGATTCTCATCTGCAATCTTTGCGAAGTAGGGTAGAAATATCTCTTCTCAATTTCTGCTCCGCAGACATTTTGGGCAAAAAAAACACTATTAACCTTGAGAAATATTCCAACCAATAGCATAACCTTTAAATACTTCATGCTTGAGAATTTATTGAACTTTAATGATTTGACCAGCGTACTTTCCTAGCTTATAATAATATAGACCAGCGGGAAGATTGCTTAGATCAAACTCAATTCGGTCGTTCGCTGAAAGTATTAAAGTGCGGGGCATAACAAGCTCCCCTAAGCCATTGAAAATAGAAAAATTCATTTCCTCAAAAACTGTAAAATAATTAGATGGAATTTGTAATATAACTCTTCCTGTGGTTGGATTTGGAAACAGCTTTAGTTCATTAGAAATTACTGGCTCACGACTATTCGTAATCGTCTCGTCAAAACACAGCTCGGCTATAAACCCATCTACTGATCCGGCCAAATTTTCTTGCATATAAGCACCGCTAGGGAAGCTGACAGGGAAATTGTTTACACTTGAAGTGTTTCCAACTAAAAACAGAGTTCTACTGGATGGTATGTAGACTGCATCGGTACCTCCGTCTTTACCATCTCCACCGAAGAAGCTGGCGTAAGACAAGGTTCTGTCCGTACCCAATACCGCAATATAAGCGTCTTGACCACCATTGTTTGTTGACTGATCAAACTCTACTGAACTTACGCCGGGAGGCGGACAATAAGGAAAATCTCCGGAAGCAGGCGGCTCGCAATCGGGAACTGATACGGGATCACACGACGTCAGGCCAGTAATGATTAGTTCTCCAACGGAAGTATAGTGTACAGTGCTTTCGTCGCTGTAGAATACATTATCGCCGGTACAACCAAAGGCGGTGATCCTATCTATCACTCTATCGACGAATATCATAACAAAATCAGCTTCTTCATTTGTTGTCTGAAGATATCCGGTAGTCGCAGGATTCGTAGGAAAACTACCAAAATTTTCCGTAGCACCAACGATAGCGATTTCAGTAGGATTGGCAGGGTTGATAGCTAGCTTGGAATGAGAGTAATAAGGCTGGTTCTCAGATTCATTTCCACCTATAAATGTAGTCCATAGTAACTGATTAGCACCATCAAATTCTCCAATGAATGCGTCTGACTGATTAGGGTCATTTCCGCCATTGTTGAAAGGGAACTGGGTGTCGGTAGTGCTCGTTTTGTAATTAGGAAAACCTGATTGCTGAGCGGATGGAGGGGTGTTAAGCGTAGGATTGTAAAAAGCATTGGGTGTTGAACCGTAGATATAAAAACCCGTATCATTAGGCTTAACAGTCAAATCATATAGTTGCTCAATATCCAGATTTCCTCCAAACAATGAACTCCAAATGATTTCGAGTTCCTGATCGTATTCCAGTATCACACAATCTCCTGCTGATCCATTAAAGGGTTGATTATAAGCCCCACTGAGAGTTACCAAGGAAATATTACTATTTACAATACCACCTACGAAAACCCTCCCAGTAGAAGAAATATCAATTGTTGATAATAAATCTGCATCACTTCCCGTAAATAATTCTAAAAGTAAACGTTCCCCAGTAATTAGATCAAATTTACCAATAAACCCATCAGTGTCAACAGCGTTATTTGCCCCACCAGTGACCGGAAAATTATTAGATCTGGTTTCACCCACCACAAATACATTATCGTTAATAACTTTTAAGTCGTGAGAAATATCGGTCGATGTACCGCCAAAGATCGTAGCATAATTAAAATCATGATTTAAATCAAATTTCAAAAGTATAGAATTGAAGGAGTTGTTATCAACATTACCATAAACCGTTACTACTCCAGCACTTACAGGTATCTCACCGTTAAAAGTGGCCCCACCAATCAGTAGGTCATTTTCTTCGTTTGTATCAATACTAGAAAACAAGTCTCCGGCAAAGGGGTTCGCATCATTACTATCCCCAAAATAAGTAATCCACTTACTGTCAGCTGTCGGCGAAGCCATCACTCCCCCTCTAACCCCAATCACCAAATACCGATTGCTCACACTGTTCACGCCCGTGATCTCTACCTTATTACTCCCTACTAAACTATAAGCTGGCGTATCCGAATTGGAATAGCTGGTCCCCGCTGCATCATAGCTCGACAGGGTAGGCTCCGGCCAGACAATGGTGCCCAAGGCGGTGGTGATTTCGAGTTCACCGCTCCCGTTTACCGCCAGACTGGTGTGCCCGGTGAAGGTGAAGATGATCGCATCGGGGTCTACGCCGGGTTCGATGATGATGTCGTAGGTATGCCCGGCTCCGTTGCTGCCGTGGAGGATGTCGATGCCCGTCCAGGCATCCGTGTGCAGTACCTGGTCGGTTAGTGGCACTTTTGTGCGGCCTTCGTTGATGTGGCCCAGGTAGTAGTTGTGATAGCTGCTGCGCTTGTCCAGGGCGAATACCCGCTGGCTTTTATCATCGCTGAAGGTTACGTCTACCCGGCAAAGGGTATCCGGCGTGGTGGGGACGGTATCGATCCGAGCCTGCACGATACTCAACTGAGCGTTTTCTAGATAATGGTTGCCTGCGTAGTACTTAATATCTTCGGCGACGGTGCCGTTGGTTTTGGTCAGTTGGTCGTACTGGTGGATGTAGGGCAAGGCGGCGTTGGGTGTTTCGCTCGTAGGTGGTAAGAAGTAATCTTTTTTGGCGAAGCGTACCGCAGTAGGGAATTGGCCGTTGACTCCGGCGGCAGTCTTGCCGCTCATGATGATGCCGCCCTCTTCGTCTTCCAGCAGGATTTCAGCCCGGTCAGTGCCGCCCACCCAGCCCGCGAAGGTAAGTTCGTGGAGCAGACTGCCATTACTATTGCTACGGCGCTGGAACAGGTAATCTTCGTCAGCCGTTTCGTGGATTTGGCCACACAGGTAGATTTCATTACTGCCCGTGGAAACGAGCACGTCGGTGATCTCATCTTCGCCGCTAGCCGCTCCGCTGATGGTTTGCTGCCATTGCAGGGTGCCGCTACTGTTGTATTTGAGTAGCAGACCATCGCGGTCGCCACTGCTGGTCGTTGAGAAGCCACCTACGATCACGTCGCCGTTGGTAGCTACAGCAATGGCATTGGGCTGATCGTTGGCGTCGGCTGTTCCGTTGAAGGTCTGTTCCCACAGGATCGTCGCACCGTCGTCCAATTTCACGACCACTATATCCCGGCCCTGGGTAGTGGTGGGCTTCCAGCCCGTAATGTAAATGTTGTCATTGGCATCGAGGGTTACATCGCGTACTTCTGAGAGGGCCACCTCTTCACTGGTCTCGCTAAGGATTAAGCTACCATTAGAAGGGTTGTATTTCCGATTTACGACAAGCCACTTACTGTTTGTGCCCG
>Ga0208544_10001362_pt1 | contig 16920 bp, 24 predicted proteins | sample DEB08_DNA_9_FD_184526 | JGI IMG/M metagenome (GOLD analysis project Ga0208544, IMG submission 184526) | Aqueous microbial communities from the Delaware River and Bay under freshwater to marine salinity gradient to study organic matter... | ecosystem: Environmental > Aquatic > Marine > Coastal ... | reverse complement strand
TCTCGGTGCGCGTATGGTCGCGTCGTTACTCACTCGAAACGTTGAAAAGTTCACAGTACCAAAGGAGAGATTGGAATGAGACTTAAACGGTTTTTCGTCCTTGGCCTACCCGCAGGGACGAAACATCTGGTCACTGAGTTCCTGCTGTTCCACGGCGTCGGCACCGTCACGGTTACGGACAGGCCGGAACTGCAGAGACTTCAGATCGACTGTTTTTATAATTCAAAGAAGGGTCAAGCACATGACACCTAACCAGATGGTTAAGATGTTGGACGAGCAACTATCCGATGCACTGGATGAAATAGACGCGCTCAAATCGGAACTCACCGACGCAGTTGAGACCGCGTTTTGGAATGGCGCTGTCGAGTGGACAAAATCCAATTATCCCGCAATCTACAAAAGACAGAAGGAGGGCCAGAGTGATGAATAATTGATATTTTGAAGAAGCCGAAAACGTGACATCACGACTGTATGTTGCGTTTTGATTCAATATCAAGGCAAGGTGTTGTTAGACAAATCAAGGAGATTCTAGCTCTAGAAACACGAAAGCCGCCAACCTAACCGGTGACGACCCCCATGTGTAAACTACCTTGCACGTATTTTTTGCCATGGATCAATCACCACTACAACCCTGAATCTTTGATTCAAGGAACAATCTCCCTTTGTCTGGTGGCATGGAGAATACCGATGAACAAGATTGACGCCTTCTTAGACCTACTAGCAACAACAGGGATCTCTCTCGATCTCCTGGTTCAAAGAAGTCATGAGCGAACTTCACAACTTGAGGGTGACTCTAATGAAATAAAAATAAACAATAATCATTTACATAAAACATCTTCAGGTTGGGTAGAACTTGACGACATCGTTCCTGCAACTGTTCCTGCAGCTGTCAAAGAAGCAAACCAGCAACGTCCTGAACTCAAAAACATATCCCCTGCCCGTCTCTGGCGTGACTTTGTCAATTTCAATCGCATCAAAGGACGTACCGGATCTATCAGAATTCAAGCCTTTTTGGGCTTTTTGCGAGTGTGGGAAGACCGACTTACAAAGACTCGACCTAAGAAACCCTTTCACAAGCGCTCAGAAGCTCCTGTAGCTCCCTTAGACCAAGAAGTGCATTATCTTGCTTCATTGGCTCCAAGCGGCAACAGAGCCTTCCACAGACGAGATTTAGAACGTTTGTGGGGAACCAAGGAATACGTGTCTCGCGTGTCTTGCGCAGCTAAGGACTTTTCCATCACAAATTTCATGGCCAGTCTTGTCGTACACGGACTCGCTGTAAAAGAAGGCATTATTCCCTCCTAAAGAGAAATTACTTTTCATGGCTTTTTGAGTGTGCCATTATCCATTACACCAAACCAAATCACACCACATAAATTGAGGTAGTTTGATGAAGCGAATAATCCCTTCTCCGCCATACGCTAACGAAACCGAACTGGGAGTCATTATGAGACACGTAGTTCGACAAGAAGGTCACAAGCCTAAGCTTCCTAACCGAGACCCAGCGTCAGTCAAAGGAACTGCTCAAGCAAATTGGCGGTCTATGGTTTCCAGATATTTTGAAAACAACCCTGACCCGATTTACAGAACAGAGCTCACGAAGATTTTGAAAATAGAAGCCGACACACTTCGTCGCGTATGCCGGTCCCTAGTTGTGGCAGGTCAGCTGAGATCCAAACGTACACAGACCGGTGTAGTCTACAAATCCGTGTCAAACAAAGCTCAAAAGTAAAATCACTTTTTACCTAAATAAGCCTTCATCATAACCTCCAACATGTCCCCATTGGTTCGTCTTTCCTTTTTACACAACGCTCTAAACTGGGCGTAAACCGAACCATGTGCTCTGATAGACATCTGCACTGTAGGATCAGGCTCTCGAGACTGCCAACGAGGTATGTGAGGCTCTTTCTCGATCGCTTCAAAATTTAGGTTGTTCTTAGCCATGATCTTTCTCCCATATGCTATGATACTCTTTCGATACCAGAGGCTTCATGCGAGCAATTCTGGCAGCTTCTTTAACTTTAAGCAGTCTCTTAAGATCTCTCACAACCTCTTCTGCAAACCTTTCGGCATTTGCTTGAGCCTTAATCAAACCGGTGACTTCAGTCTCATTCATATCGTAAAGCGACCCACCAAGATTATGGAGAGAGGAAAACGCGGTACGACGGTTAAGCTCAACAGAAAATCCACCAACTTTACGTCTCACTTGCGCGTTCAGAGAACGCTCCAGTCGAGACTTAACGGCAGCCTGAGTACGGGCAAAAAGAATACGTGCTGGGATATCTCTACGTGTAGAACGGCTCTGCAGCTTAAGCTCAGCAAGCGTCTCAATGGCGCCTTCAGCGTCCATCTGCTCATCCCCCATAGGAATGATTACCAGATCGCTCTCACCCATAGCAAAAGCGTTGAGACGCGTAGCTGCACCTTCCAGATCCAGAATGACAAAATCCGACGAGTTCGTCGCATTCTCGATTTCGTCATGAATATGTCTTTCTCCTTGAGACGCGAGTACAGAGATATTCTTAGGCAAATCACCTCGCTTAGACCATTTAAGCATTCTCTTTGCTGGGTCCACATCGATCAACGTTACTGTGTTCTGACGGGCCAACGTAGTCCCTAGAATGATGGCTGAAGTCGTCTTGCCAGCTCCCCCCTTTGAGGAAGCAAAAGTAATGACGGACATGCGCTTTCTCCTGTTTTGCTGGCTACCCTGACACACCCTGTACACCAAACCAAGTAAAATAAAGTCAAAGCAAGTCACACCAATTCTGTTAATACTGTTTCGAACCAACAAAAGGATGATCTCATGTCCCCTAAGATTGCTGCAACATTTCTCTCCCTCGATGGAGCTACTGCACTCGTACAAACCAAAGGTACTTACAACCTCTACCAGATCTACACGTACGATTCGCTACTCTACGTTAAAATCGGCACCGGTTTCGTGCGTTTACGCCCAGACTGTAAAACCAGCAAAGACAACGTCTTCTGGAACGAAATCAACCTTCCCTCAGATTCATGGCAAACGGAAGGCATCTACCTTGTCTGGATCCCTAAGACTCTGTCCGCCGTTTCAAAATAACCATCAAGGATGTTCCTATGCCTCTCACCAACGATCAGCAAAATGCCGTTGATAAATTCTACGAATTTATTTTTTCCCCTGCTCAAGTTTTTACACTCTCAGGCGGTGCTGGCACAGGTAAAACCTACCTTATGGATTACATCAGCTCGACTGTGATGGAACAATATGAGCAGCATTGTGCTCTGATTCAATCTGAACCAAAGTTCGTATCTGCAGCTTTTACAGCCACCACAAACAAGGCTGCAGAAGTCTTAGAACTGTCGATCGGTAAACCTGTTCAAACCATTCATAGCTTTCTTAGCTTGAAAGTTCGTGAAGACACTTCGACGGGTAAGACGTTCTTAAGTCCGACCGTTGAAGTAACTCTGCACAAAACTGTTTTGTTTGTAGACGAAGCTTCAATGATCGATGAGCAGCTTTACCGAGCTATCTTAGCTGCGGCCAAAGACTGCAAAATTGTCTTTGTAGGCGATCAAGCTCAAATGACGCCGGTTAAAGAAATTATGTCCCCGATCTATGCACACGTAGATCCAGAGTATTCTGTCTTTTTAAGTGAGCCTGTACGCAACGCAGACACCCCTGCCCTCGTAGATCTATGTGCGCAGCTTAGAGGCACTGTCGAATCTGGAGAGTTCTTCCACATCGATCCTGTGCCGGGAGTCATCGAGTACCTCAATGGCCCTCAAATGAAGCAGATGTTGGAAATAGTTTTCTTTGACCGCAATCCTGACTCACGTGTTCTTTGTTACACCAACGCTCGCGTACAAGAATTCAACAACGCTATCCGAGACATGAAACAACTACCTCCCCGTTACATGCCCGGAGAAAAGCTTGTTGCTGCGCGCAATTACTTCAAAAAACCTAGTCAGATCGCCGTAGAGCGGCAGGTCTGGGTTATGGCAACAAACCACCAAGCTCAGCAGTACGGCTACGCAAACTACACGCCCGATGGACAAGAAATACAAGCTTGGGAATATATGGTCTCTGCTACACAGGACCACAATTATCAGTTTTGCGTTCCTATCCCTTGTGACGCTGCTTACGCGAAAAACACATTGGCCAACATTAAGCGCAAAAAAGACTGGCCTATGTTCTTCAAATTTCAAAACCAGTTTGCTGACCTGAGACCCGTCGATGCTTGCACGGTCTACAAAAGCCAAGGCAGTACGTACGATTCAGTTTTCATCGACATTGGCAACATAGGCACTTGCTACGATCCAGAACAAGTTGCCAGGATGTTGTTTGTCGCTGCATCTCGTGCACGCAAGAAAGTCTATTTGTTTGGTCAGCTTCCCGCAAAATATTCAGGAAAGAAAGTCGCATGACCCTTCCAGTATCGCTCGAACTAATTGATTACATAGCGGAACACGTTGCTTCTGATATTAAGAATACAAACCACATCGAAGCTGAGGAATTACTAAGACTCAATGCTCAAGCAACTGGCCGGTATGGCTTTACGTACGGGGGTAGGTTTTACGATCATACTTCCATAAAGCACAATTCTTACAAGCAGCCTGATCCTTCCATATTGCCTAGGGTTCAAGCGCATTATCTGGCCGTCACTAAATTCAACTCAAAGCTAACCCGTCTCAAACAAGGCCTCACATTGCCTTTGCGCGTATGCAAAACACACCAGGACATTCGAGACATGTTGCCAGACATGGTCTCTTATCTGCCCCTTCTCTCCTCATATCAACGAACACGGCCGGTAGCATACGCGTTGCAAAATAACCCCCAGCAAATGCAAGAATACGAGGAAACGTGTGACCTCATCACATATTTCTTGTCAGCAAGGATGTTTACCTAATGCGCTACCTGACATTTACAGATCAAAATATCACAGAATTCTCCACTGCTATCCTGTCTGTAAGGTTAGAGCGAGACGGATTTCTCAGAGAACATATCTCAAATGGTCTCCTTGATTCTGAAGATGTCATTGCCTATCAAGTGCATGTTCCGACTGGCAAAAAGAAAGCCTCATCAGCAGACCAACGAGAGTTCCTCTCGGAACTTTTGCCCACTCTACAAGATATGAAAACCCAGTACATTATCTGCACAAACGGAGATTACTTTAAGACTCTTACCGGGTCTAAAAAAGCAGAAGCTATGCTGGGATACGTGTTGCCTAACGCCTATCCTGAAGACATGGTAGGACAGTTTCAAGTCGTTTATTGTCCTGCGTACTCTCAAGTCTTCCAAAACCCTGCACCTACACGAGCCAAGATTAAACAGGCCTTAGATGCTCTTTCAGAGTACCAGCTGGGAAGTTATACAGATCCAGGTCACGGATTGCTCAAGTTTACAGCCTACCCAGAATCCCTGACAGACATTCAGATCTGGCTCGACAAGCTGATAGAGATGAATGTTGATCTAGGAGCAGACATTGAAGGTTTCTCACTTCATCACGTTGATGCAGGCATTGGTACAATTTCCTTTGCTTGGGATAAACACGAAGGCATTGCATTTTCTGTTGATCTTGGACCCAATGGTAAAGCTGTCAGAGATGCTCTTCGTACCTTCTTTGAGACCTTTCCCCGTAAGCTCGTTTGGCACCACATAAGCTATGACGTAACCGTCTTGATCTACCAACTCTTCATGGAAGACATCATTGATACGAGCGGACTACTTACCGGTCTCGAGGTTATGCTCAAGAACTGGGATGACACCAAACTCATCTCGTATCTTGCCACAAATAGCTGTGCTGGCAACAAGCTTAGTCTCAAAGATCAAGCACAAGAATTTGCGGGTAACTACGCTGTCGAAGACATCAAAGACATCACCAAAATTCCTTTGCCAGAGCTGCTCGAGTATAACCTAGTTGACTCATGTTCTACCTTGTACGTCCGAGAAAAGCACTGGGACACTATGGTTCAAGATGATCAGCTTGAAATCTATGAGACCCTGTTCAAAGCAGCCATCGTAGACATCATTCAGATGCAGCTGACCGGTCTTCCTTTGGACATGGATGAAGTCAAATCTACCAAGAAAGAGTTGAAAAAAGATCTCAACAATGCCTTGGATCGTATTCAATCTCATCCAGCTGTTGTGGCATTCACAGAACAGTTGAACCAAGAAGCAGAAACTGCTCGGCACGAGGACTGGCTTGCACGTAAAGCTTCTGGTGTCCGGGTACGAGAATACACACCTCTGACTAAGTTTGAAAAGTTCAAACCAAACTCTTCTCTACAACTTCAAAAGCTCTTTTACGAGTTCTTAGACTTGCCCGTCATTGAGCGTACAGACACCAAGCAACCGGCAACCGGTGCTGACGTGCTAGAAAAGCTCAAAGCTTACACAGACAGTCTTGATGAACGTGCTATGATCGATGCGCTGCTTGATTTCAAAGCAGTCGATAAAATCTACAACACGTTCATACCGGCCATGGAGGGCGCCAGAGAAGGCCCAGACGGTTGGCATTACCTCTTTGGTTCATTCAACCTTGGTGGCACTGTATCAGGCCGTTTGAGCTCCTCAAACCCAAACCTACAGACAATCCCTGCTAACGGCAAAAGCCCAACTAAAAAACGGTATGCAAAGCTAATCAAGAAATGCTTCAAAGCACCGCCTGGATGGCTTTTTGTAGGTCTCGATTACGACAGTCTTGAGGATCGCATTTCCGCTCTTACGACCAAAGATCCTAACAAACTAAAAGTCTACATGGGACATGATGTTTACGCTTTGACTATTAACGATACTTGCCATCATATCCGAGATGATAGTATAGTTAGATACGATGGCAAAGAATACACAGGAAAACAGTTTTATGATGCCTATAGCTCACTTTGAAGAAAAATACTCTATAACATCCAAAGGTCAGGTATTGTCTTCAATCAACAACAACTGGCTCGCTCTTCGTAAGAACCCAAACGGTTACATGATTGCCGTTTTATCTAATGGTCGTGGAGGCAATAAACAAATCTCTGTACATCGCTTGGTTGCTTTGCATTTTCTACCTAATCCTTACGGACACGACTACGTAAATCATAAAGACGGAAACAAAGAAAACAACGATGTTTCTAATCTTGAATGGTGCAGTTCTACACAAAATACAGAGCACGCTTTACGAACAAACCTACGCTCGGGATACATGTCAGCAGATGATAAAATAAAACACATGTATAGAGTTCTGGGCGGAACGCAGGTCAAAGATCTAGCTATTGAACTATGCAGACGCCCAGAGACCTTACATAAAATGCTCCGGGAAACGGCAAAAAAACAGGGACTTCATCAGGAATGGACTACAAAGATGAGAGAGAACAGAATCAATGCAGCCATTAAAAACCTTGAAAGGATCAATAATTGAGATCCCATCAGATGCAAATATTTCCATTGAGCATGTAGGCATAACCGATGGGTACGACGGCCATTGTCTACGTGCACAATCCTATTTTGCTGAAGATATGCCCGACATAGACCCAACGTCTGTTGAAAGCATTAACTCCATCAAAGACAAGTATCCTGATCAACGTCAAGATAGCAAAGTCCCTACATTTTTGCTTACCTATCAAGGCACCTATATCGGGATTATGGCGCAGTGTGGATTCGACGAACCAAAAGCAAAACAGATCGAGTTTAACTACCATGTTCTTTATGAGCATTCTGACAAATGGGTATCTGATCACCTCGATGTAGCTACACAAACCGGCTACATTACAGCTGCCTTTGGTTTGCGTGTAAGGACTCCTCTCCTTCACCAAGTCATACGAAATACCTCTCGTACGCCTTATGAAGCTCAGGCAGAAGGACGCACTGCAGGCAATGCTCTGGGTCAATCGTGGGGCTTGTTAAACAACCGAGCCTGGATCGAGTTCATGCAAAAAGTACGCAAGAGCCAGCATCGACTGGATATCCGTCCTTGCGCTCAGATACATGACGCCGGTTACATGATGGTACGTGACGATATTGATGCCGTCGCTTACTCAAACGAACACTTGGTTAAAGCAGTGGCTTGGCAAGAGCATCCTGACATCACTCATCCCACTGTAAAACTAAGTGGCACTCTCTCAATCTTCTATCCTTCTTGGGCAGAAGAGATTGAGATTCCCAATGGCACACCTGCTCAAGACATACCTGACGTGGTAAGCCATGCCCTTCAAAAACGTGAACAAAAGAAAGCAGCCTAATGACAAAACCCACCAAAGTTGGCAAAAACCCAACACCGACCGAATCCAAAGTTTACTTCATGGTCACAGCGACAGTGATCTACAAAACTGACGACACTGATGAAGCTCCAGTCAAACAACGTTCTCTCAACATTCTGATGGAACATGACACTATGAACCTCACCAAGCGAGAACTCGATGATGCTAACCGAGCAATTATTGCTCGCGTGAACAAAGAGAATAACGTTCAGCCAAACTGCATCTTAGACGTTGTTTTCACTTGTATCTCTATCCTAGGCATGATGCCTCCTGACGTGTTTTACGCTAAAAATGAAGCAGCTTCCGTCAACTAAAAATCTTTTTTTGGTTGATACGAATGACGGCGTACTTGTAGCGTCGTCATTCAAACCACACCAAACCACATCAAATTTTCAGGAGAGTCTCATGGGCAAAATCTCAAACGTCACCAACATTAGCCTACCAATGGCTGTTTGGCTCGCTTCCGATGACTACGATTTTCGTCCCCAAGGCAAAGCCATTTCCGCAACAGCTCTTTTGAAACCTCCACGGCAAATTCTTCTACGTGAGCGTCTACGTCCCGAGGATGTAAAGACGCCAGATGTGACAGACTTCATCGCTTCTCGCATGGGTACGTCCATCCACGACGGTATCGAAAAAGCTTGGCTCACAAACTACGAAAAATGTATGCGCCTGCTCGGGTATCCCCAACAAGTTATCGAGTCTATCCGCATCAACCCCGGAGACTTAGAAGAAGGAGAAATTCCTATCTATCTCGAACGTCGTGGTAGTCGTGAGATCATGGGCTACACGATTAGCGGAAAGTTTGATCTGGTTCTAAACGGAGAGCTCAACGACTTCAAAAGTACGTCTGTTTACACGTATGTCAAAGGATCCAAAGACGAAGATTACTGTCTCCAAGGTTCAATTTACCGCTGGATTCACCAAGACATCGTTACCGAAGATACCATCGCTATCCAATTTATCTTTACCGACTGGCAACGTGCCATGGCCAAGTCCGATCCAAAGTATCCCCAAACCCGTGTTTTAGAGCACCGTGTTCCTTTGATGTCTCTTGAAGAAACGGAACAGTGGATTCGATCTCGTTTACGAACTCTTGAAGAACATGCAGAACTTCCAGAATCCAAGCTACCCTATTGTTCTGACAAAGATCTATGGCGCACAGACACTGTCTGGAAATACTACGCAGACCCCGCAAAATCTACAGATCCCAAAGCTCGATCCACTAAGAATTTTGACACAGCTTTAGAGGCAAACAACTTCCGAGCCAGCAAAGGCAAAGGGATTGTTGTGGAGAAGAAGGGCGTGGTTAAGGCATGTGGATACTGTGCTGCATTCCCCATTTGCTCCCAGAAGGACCAGCTTACTCATGGTTAATTTTCCCCAAGTTGAACATCATCCGGCTGTACAAGCCATTGCAGAAAATGTTGCTGCTCGTGCCAACAACAAAGACATCGGTTTTTTCAGACTTGTAGCAGCACATTTTTTGGGTCTCCCTGCTTCGATCATGCACGCCAAAGTACGTAACCGCGGCGAAGATTTCCCTATCAACACTTACATGCTTGCCATTGCCAAATCTGGTGCCGGTAAAGGTGTATCTACAGGCGCCATGCGAGACGTGTTTACAAAGCCATTTCGCTTACGTTTCAAAGACGAAGTCATGCCTGAAATTGCTAAGCGTAATCTTTTCAAGATGGCTCAAGACATTGCCATTAACAACAACACCAACGAAGACGAAGAATTTACCAGACTCGAAAAAGCGTACGATCGTCTTGGCGCGTACATGTTCTCTTTTGACTCTGGTTCCACACCGGCTGCCAAACAACAGCGTGATAAGATTCTTATGGCCGGTATCGGCTCTTTGAACTTGGTCATCGATGAAATTGGTAAAAACATTGAAGGCAACTCTGAAGTACTCAGCACGTTTCTTGAACTGTACGACAAAGGCTACATGGGCAACAAAGCCAAGGTATCTAGTGCAGACAACAAGCGTGAGCTAGATCTTGAAGGTATGTCACCAGCTAACCTGTTTGCCTTTGGTGAGCCAACGGCAGTCTTTGATGGTGGTAGCGTTGAGAAGGCCTTCAGAGGCTTTCTAGAAGCGGGTTACGCACGCCGCTTCATCTTTGCCTACGGTGACGTCATCCCTATGGGAGAATCGCTCACAGACGAAGAATTGTACGATCTAGAGACCCAACAACTCGAAGATCCCACAATACATACTTGGATTGACCGGATCACAGAGCTTGCAGATCCAGCGTTTCATAACTGGGTTATCGAGATGCCTCGTGAAGTTGGCATTATGAACGTGCAGTACCGTCGTCACTGCCAATCGCTTGCTCAAGAGATGGGTACATACGAGACTGTCCAGCGTGCTGAAATGAGGCACAGGTACTTTAAAGTTATGAAGCTGGCAGGCGCATATGCGTTCTTCGATCAAGTCAGCACAATGACTGAAGAGCACTACCTCATGGCTATGAAGCTCGTTGAAGAGTCTGGTGAGGCATTTCAAGCATTGCTGCGTCAAGAGCGTAACTCTGAAAAGCTTGCCCGATACATTGCGGAAAAGAAGATCGAGCTTACCAAAGACGATCTTCAAAGTGACCTACCCTTCTATCCTTCTTCTAAAGGCCCACAAGAACTCCTCATGGATATGGCCGTAGCCTGGGGATACAAGAACCACACAATCATCAAAAAGACGTGGCAAGACGGCATACAATTCTTTCAGGGTGAAAGCCTCGAAGAGACATCTCTGAAAGACGTCAAGTTCTCATTCTCAGATGATTACGCTTATAGGTATGCTGTAAATCCTGAACCAGTTGCTTTTGAAGACCTTCACAAGTTGACCCAAGCAAAAGGAATTCACTGGGCTAACCACGCCTTTGATGAGGGTCATCGACACGAAGAACATGTCATCCCCGGCTTCAATCTTATTGTCCTAGACATAGACGGTGGGGCCTCTCTAGACATGGTTCACGATGTCTTGTCAGACTACACTTTCATGACGTCCACAACAAAGCGGCACACACCTCAGGAAAATCGCTTCAGGTTGATCTTGCCTACCAACTATCAAATCAAGTTGGACAAAGCAGACTACCGAAAATTCATGAACAGCCTCATGGAGTGGCTTCCCATTCCCGATGATGCTTTGGATCTCGGAGCCAACCAACGTAGCAAGAAATGGGAAACAAACCCTTCAGGAACATACTACTATTCTGAAGGAACTGACCTGCTCGACATCTTGCCGTTTGTCCCTAAAACTTCTCGTAATGAGCAGTACGAAAAACAAAACAAGGAACTAAAATCTATGGATTCTTTTGAACGCTGGTTTGCTGAAAAGTGGCAAGATGGCAACCGCAACAACCTCATGATTAAATTTGCTTTAGGTTTGCTTGATTCTGGCTTAAACTACAACGCCGTTGAGGATAGGGTTTTGACTTTCAATTCCCAACTCCCCGACGGTCTGTCGCCTGATGAGCTTAAGCGTACGGTCCTTGTGACTGTCGCACAGAGGGCGGCAGGGACACCTTAACTAAGATGGGATGGTCCTTTCCTAGTAAGGCGGGGATCTAGGTTATTCTTAGATCCCCACTTAGCAAATATTTTCGTGATCAATAACATCCTGAACCAAAGGAACTCCTATGAGTCAGAACAAGAATATCGTACTTATTTCAGGCAAACCCAACTCAGGTAAATCAAGCTCTCTCCGTAACATGGATGTGAGCAAAATGGTTTACCTGAACACTGATCTCAAAGCTGTCCCTTTCAAAGCTAACTTTGCAGCTCAAGCTGAGATCGCAGACGCAAACGACGTTCTCGCCTATATCAAACAGATTGAAGAGAACGACAACATTACCGGTGCCGTACTTGATACTCTAACGTTTCTCATGTCCATGTACGAACGTCAGTACGTGTCCAACGCTAAAGACGGTCAAAAAGCTTGGGGCAGCTACGGCATGTTTTACAAAGAAGTGATCCATGCCATCAAATCAGGAACCAAGGATTACGTGATTCTGGCTCATGAGGATACTATCTACAACGAAGAGAATTTGACTATGGAAACTAAGATTCCAGTCAAAGGCGCTGTCGGTAAAATCGGTGTTGAAGCAGATTTCACAACGATTGTGTCAGCCAAACAAGTTCCTTTAAAGAAGTTGCAAGGTCACGAAAACCCTCTTCTGAATATCACTGAAGAAGAAAAAGAAGACGGTATTAAGTACGTCTTTGTGACTCGCATCACCAAAGATTACGCTGGTGAGAAAATGCGTGCTCCTATCAACTTTTGGAGTCGTAACGAGCTTTACATCGATAACGATGTGAACCACATTTATGATCGTCTCAAGACCTACTACAGCACCGTTTCTGCGGCTTAAGTCACACCACACCAACCCAAACCCAACCACTCAAAAGGAGACTACCTATGGGTATGTTTGCCAACTTTTCCACAGAAGACCTCACCGAATCTAAAGACGTACTTGGTGGGGGTTACGAACCACTGGCTTCGGGTATTTATCCTGCAGTCATCACACTTGCTTACCTAGGCGAAGCAGCCAACTCAAAAGCTGCTTCTGCTAACATTCACTACAAAGTAGGCGAAACAGAGTACCGAGAGCAGATCTGGTTTACCAACCGCGAAGGCAAGAACTTCTACGTTGACAAACAAGACGGCAAAACCAAACTTGCTTTGCCGGGGTATCAGACTCTTGATGACCTGACTCTGTTCATCACCCAAAAGCCTTTGACTGAGCAAGATGACGGTATCGAGATGAAGACCGTTAAGCTCTACAACAAAGAAGCCAAAAAAGAGCTCCCTACTGAAGTTCAGTGTCTGACTTTTTTGCACGGTGGAGAAGTCCAGCTGGCAGTCTTGCGACAGATTGAAGACAAGAATGCCAAAGGTGAAGACGGGCAATATCACCCTACCGGTGAGACATACACGTCCAACACTATCGACAAAGTCTTCCATCCTGAGACTCGTCGTACTATCAACGAGTACAAGCACGGTGTTGAAACAGACGAGTTTGCAACTGCTTGGCTCGCTAAAAACGAAAACAAGGATCGTAATCGAGCCAAAGGTGCTGCTTCAGGTGCTGGTCAGTCTGGGACAGGTTCTCCGGCTGCCAAGTCTTCAACACCGAACCTTTTCGGCTGATGGTTATTCTTGGAATTGATCCGGGTTTTACAGGTGCTCTTGCTGCCTATGACCCGGATCATGGGTCGCTACGAATTCTCGACATGCCCATCACTAAAGATCCCAAAGGACGGACAGTCTTAGACATGCACACCATGTTTAAGATACTGACGCCTCCGGGCGGACGAGTGATGGCGGTTGTAGAATTTGTAGCTGCTCGTCCAGGCCAAGGCGCACCAGCTACTTTTCGATTTGGGCAGGGATACGGGGCTATTCAAATGGCTCTCGCAGCACACAGCATTCCTACACAATATGTGACGCCTGCAAAATGGAAAAAGTACTTCGGTCTCAGCAAAGACAAAGGTGTTAGCCGCGGTCTGGCACAGCAGCGTTTTCCTGATGTCGCAGATCAGTTCATTCGAGTCAAGGACGACGGTCGAGCAGAAGCGGCTCTCATAGCCCTCTACGGTCACGAAGTTCTCTCATAACAACAAGGCAAGCTGTGAGTGTCTCGGGTGAGCCTAGTCATAGTAAATAGCCCATAACCGCAGCAGTCACAGCACGATCCATTGGCTCGTTTCCTCTCGTGTGATGTGGCAACTAAACCAAACCCAAACTACAAAGGATCCAAAATGCAGATTACATTGAACCAAGAAGAAATTAACGAAGCTGTGGAGATCTATGCACGCTCTCAAATCAACATCGCCCCTAACCAAAGTCTCGAAATTGATTTTGTTGCCGGACGTGGTGCAAACGGTTTAAGCGCTACCTTGGACATTCGTACCAACAAAGGCGTTGCAGCTGCATCCAAGCCAGTTCATCGCGGCAACACACCCACAGTTGTAGAAACTGAGTCAGCCGCAGAGAAACCTGTCGCTGAAGTTGCTGACAAACCTGCAGACAAGCCAGTTGACGCTAAATCACTGTTCAAAGCAAAAGCGCCTGAACCAACAAAAGATGAACCGTCTTCAAATGCAGAGATTACCCCTACGAAGTCTGTCTTCGCTAAGACTGCTACAGGTAGCTGATGGGGTTCTTCGTATTTGCCTACGTCATTGTTTTACTGCTTGTCTTTATGAGCGCGTTAGCAGCTGCATGGTCGCTTGCTTTTCAGCTGTTCATTTTGTCCTGCGTGATCCTGATCGGCGTACTTTTTGTGCGTCGTAACAAGCCACCACCCGAACGAGATGACCCATGGAACAACGTCAGCTATAAAGACCATAGCAAATACTGAACCAAAAAAGATGTAGCTGGGTCTCTGGCTACATCTCATAGCAAAGGCTTTACCTATGGATATCAGCGACATCTATATAGAACCTTCTGACGATGATCTCCGTAGAGAACTGCCCGAGATGATCCGTATATCAATCGACAAAGGCAGTAAGAAAGTCATGTTTATCTTACGGAAAGAGCAAGCTTTGGCTCTTGCAGAAGACCTAGAATTTGCTTTAGCTTTCGAACCTCCCGGCGCTTTAGACCCTTTTTAACGGTTAAAACCGCCTCACCTTACAGCTATTTATTACGTCCAATAAGTTTGCATTATCGGACACCTAACGCTGGCGTATATCCTCACGGCATTGCTGATATGGGGGCTGGCGGTAGGGACAAGGGGAAGCAGTTTCGGCCCGTAATCGGATCGCCGTTGCTGTGGCGGACTAACCATCTCTTCGCTGTTTGTGGATGCACTCAGCGGCCCCTGATTTTAACACGATAAGGACCATCTTGGCGGCGCGTAGGAGCGTGTAGGTTCAAGTCCTACCACTCGCTTTAGGGCGGGATGATTTGCAGGAGAATGGCAGGTTCGACCCCTGCCCGCCAAGGCCAATATTAACGCGCAACAGCGCAACCAAAGACAAGGACCGCAGGACATGCCAATCAAAATCGCATACGCAATTGTTGACGTTCAGGGATCGCGGAAGCGTCTCGCAAAGCGGGTTGGCAAGGGTGAGCGCGTTCCGTTCTCTATTTCAGGCTATCTCGACCAGCCGCAAAATGATGACGGCACGTCGCAGGAGTATGCGGCTGTCGTGACCGACTTTACCGTTGATGGTGAAGCGTAACAGAAGGACACTAGCGATGAACAGTAAAGACTTGGCGATTCAGGCAATCCGTCGCGTTCACAGCAACACCACCGGAACGCTTGAAGATGTGAAGGAAGACTTGGAGGAATTGCGTGACCTTGCCGATGAACTGGTTGATGCCGTCACCGCCGATATTCAAATGCAGCAAGAGTAAAGGACACTATGAATGGGTTGGGCGCACCCTCTACAGCGTCAAGCGGGTACAGTGTTGCCGCCAAGGCCCCCGATGAACAAACGGCAACCGGACTGGCAGACGATAGTGGTGATTAGGCACAGGTTGCGGGTTCGATCCCCGCCTTCGGCACGGTAACCAATCCGCGCCGATGTAGCTCAACGGATAGAGCGGTGCTGAAAGCTACGCCACCCTCAAACGCAAAAAAGCGCGCCGCTCCAATCAAATAACGGGGGTCCGATAGGTCATCGGTTGATTTGGATAGGGGTTCGATTCCCCCCACCTCCACCATTAATTTGCCATACCTCCCCAAAACGGATTCATAGACAATGAATCAATCCCCATTTCTGGACCCACAGCGTAGCTAAATCCACCGTCTGCAACCGATCCTATCAAAGATCCAGATGCAACTGTGTCTATGTCTAACCACGGTCCTACGCCTGCTCCATAAAGCAATGCACTTGCTGGACGTTCACGGGCCATCTTAGCCAAAATCTTCATGATACGGATTTTATAGCTTGTGAACCAAAGCATACCCATACTCTCTGCGTAATCCCTGCCCCGACCAGACAACCTGTTATAGTTCACAAACTCTTCTGTGATGACTTTCATTGCTGCATCTGGATCCATATTTTGTTGATCTGTCAGATGATCATACAGCACAGCTTTGGCCGTAAAGTCTCCATACTGCACAGCCCTATTCAGCGCCTTAAAGAGCGCAGAGTCCCTGGTGATCATCAACGTCTTCACAGCGTCTCTAGCAAGCCCTGGCAGCCTGTCTGCGTATTGCTCAATGAGGTTTGACAGCTTCCCGTTGGCAATCGCTGTATCGGCTTCAGTCAAGCTCTCAGATATTGTGTTGAACTCTCCTGCAGCAATCAGAGGATAGATCGACAGGTTCTTCTCAATGTCTGTCAGAACCTTGATCTGTGCCGAGATCCTCTCCCGTGCTTTACGGTTTTGACCGGTCGCAGCTAACTCGGCATTCAGCTCCAAAATCCTCTCACGGTTCTTTACATACTGGTTCGTCTCGAGGAACTTTGTGATGATCCCTTTGAGTGCCTGCACAGGACCAATTCCCCAGCTCATCAGATGCAACACGTTCGAGACCAAGTTCTCTTTCATGACCACCACAGAGCGCACCACGATTGTTGTCTTGGCATAGCTCACAGCATCCTGAACCAGTGTCTCAGCCTGCACAGCCCGCTTGTATGCCTTCTCTCCAAAGGGAAGTACGAGCGCATCTTGGAAGGCCTTCTGGAAGGTCTTGTTCATCCGGCTATCATCATCCCAGACTTCCCGCACAGAGCCCGCAC
>Ga0208544_10001355_pt1 | contig 16987 bp, 15 predicted proteins | sample DEB08_DNA_9_FD_184526 | JGI IMG/M metagenome (GOLD analysis project Ga0208544, IMG submission 184526) | Aqueous microbial communities from the Delaware River and Bay under freshwater to marine salinity gradient to study organic matter... | ecosystem: Environmental > Aquatic > Marine > Coastal ... | reverse complement strand
AATCCTATGAATGGGGTAACACCCGCAAAGGATATTGGCGAATAGCTCACAGCCCTATCCTGCAAACGACTATTACTTGTGATCGTCTGAAACAGAAAGGATACATCCCACTAACGGAAATGTACACCTTTCGTCGTGAAACTTTAGTGAACCGCCGTGATACGAGACCCGTACGTCCGGTGGTGTGAGAGGACGAAAGTTAATCGCACCATCAATGGTGGATTAACTTTCTCCTACTCGATTTTGTAAATACCATCATTACCTGGTAATTTACTGGTTGTGCGACGACTTTTGAATCCCTTACCTTTGTCTGCTCAAATCTACGTATTTATGTCAGCTGTTACTCCTCGTCAGAGCCGTTGGGCGGTTTCCCTGATTTTTGCTATCAATGGTTTTCTCTACGCCAACTGGGTGTCGCGGCTACCCCGGCTGCAAGAAATGTATGGTTTTGACCACGGCCAACTGGGCCTGGTGCTGTTGCTGAGCAGCCTGGGCGCACTGGCGGCCATGCCCCTGACCGGCCGCGTCATCGTGCGGGTAGGTAGCCACCGCATTACCCGCAGTATGCTCGTGGTTTTCTGTTTGCTGACGCCCCTGCTGCCCGTCTTCCCCTCGGGCTGGGGGTTGGGTCTGGTCCTGTTGGTGCTGGGGGCAGCCAGTGGTGCCCTCGACGTTGCGATGAATGCGCAAGCCGTGGAGGTAGAACTCCGCTTGCGCAAACCCGTGCTGTCGTCCTTCCACGCCATTTTTAGTGCCGGCATGATGCTCGGCGCCGCTAGTGGCGCCCTGTTCAATCGCCTGGAGACCGCGCTTTTTGTCCACCTGCTATTGGTCAGTAGCCTGGGGCTGCTGGGAGCTGTCTGGGCCGTACGGCGCCTGATTCCTGAAATCAGGGAAGCGGATGGCCCCGCCATTTCCATTCGGCAGAATATGCTCCAGCGACCGGAGTTGCTGTTGCTGGGGCTGATCGCCTTCTGTTGTATGCTGGGCGAGGGAGCCATGGCCGACTGGACAACCAACTACCTGGAAAAGGTCAGCGCGGGTGGGCGGTACTGGTCGCCCATGGGCCTGGTGGCTTTTGCTACCGCCATGATGATTACCCGTTTCCTGGGCGACGGTGCCCGGCAGCGCTGGGGCGATACGGTACTCCTGCGGGGCGGTGCCTTGCTGGCCACCTTTGGGATGGGCATGGCCCTGGCCTGGCCCGTTATCTGGACGGGGATTCTGGGGTTCTTCCTGGTGGGCATGGGGCTGGCCACCATTGTCCCCATTGCCTACAGTACTGCCGGTAGCTTACCAGGTCTTCCGGCCGGCGTGGGCATCAGTATGGTGACCACCATTGGCTACGCTGGCTTCCTGCTGGGGCCGCCGGTTATTGGTTTTGTTAGCAAGTGGCAAGGATTGCGGGTCGGTATGGGCTTCGTTTTTCTCTTATTTGTGATCATGTTGGCGCTCAATTTTTTAGGTGCCCGGTTATTTAAAGGCCGGAAAAAGTTGACGAACGCGATTAGCCCCGATCTCATACCAGCGAAACGCTGAATAATCGCTACTTTTGGCCAACTTGATCACAAGCAATGGTTATGAGACTGAACCTTTTTTTCCTGCTTTGTAGCAGCTGGGTAATGGCCCAATCTTTTTCGCCCGCAGAAATCCTGAGCTGGGAACAGCAGGCCGCCCGCGTGACGATCATCCGTGACGATTGGGGGATTCCTCATATTTACGGCCCCACCGACGCCGACGCGGTTTTTGGTATGCTTTACGCCCAGTGCGAAGACGACTTTGCCCGCGTAGAACGCAACTACCTGGAAGCCACCGGACAACTCGCGATGGCCCTGGGCAAGGACTACCTCTACCACGACCTCCGTACCCGCTTGTGGATGGACAGCACGGCTGCCAAAAAACACCTGGCAGCGGCACCCAAAGACCTCCAGGCTTTGTGCGTTGCCTTTGCCGACGGAATCAACTACTACCTGCATACCCACCCCACCGTACAACCCGCCTGGATCACCCGTTTTCAGCCCTGGATGCCTTTTACCTTTAGCGAGGGCAGCATCGGGGGCGACACCTACTGGGTTTCTACCACGGCGCTGGCCAAATTGTACGGCCAGGAGGAAAGGGTTCACCCAACGCCCGACGAAGAGGACAACGACGACCTCAACGAGGAGCCCCGCGGCTCCAACGGGTTTGCGATCGGGAAACAACTGACTACCCAGGGAAAGGCTTTGCTGCTCATCAATCCCCATACGTCCTTTTACTTTCGAACCGAACAGCAAGTGCAAAGTGAGGAAGGCCTCAACGTGTACGGGGCTGCCACCTGGGGCCAATTTTTTATCTACCAGGGGTTCAACGAAAACTGTGGCTGGATGCATACTTCCACCAAGGCCGATGCCATTGACGAAGTCCGCGAGACGATCATCCCGCGCGATGGCCATTATTATTACCGCTACGGAAAGGAAGAGCGCCTGGTGGAAGAACGCGAAATTGAGGTGTCGTACCGCGAGGATGGTCAGCTCACGACCAAAAGCTTCAAGACCTACCACACCCACCACGGCCCCATCATCCGGCAAGACGGCAACGACTGGATCGCCTACCGGATCATGAACCGACCGCTGGATGCCCTTACCCAATCTTTTGGACGGACCAAAGCCAAAGGCTACGGCGGTTTCAAAAAGACGATGAAGCTGCGCACCAACTCGTCCAACAATACCGTCTTTGCCGATCGCAAAGGCAACATTGCCTACTGGCACGGCAACTTCATCCCCAAAAGGGACCCCGCCTTCGACTACCGCGGCACGGTAGATGGGAGCAACCCGGCCACCGATTGGCAAGGGCTGCACACGCTGGGCCAAATGGTGCACCTGCGCAATCCCAAAAATGGCTGGCTCCAAAATTGCAACGCTACGCCCTTTACGGTGGCGGGTGCCAATAGTATCAACCCCACCAAATATCGGTCTTACCTGGCCCCCGACCAGGAAAATTTTCGGGGCATCAATGCCGTCCGGGTACTGAGCAGCCACCGCAGCTATACCCTCGACACCCTCATTGCCGCCGCCAACGACCCCTATCTGGCCGCTTTTGCCGAACTGGTGCCGGCCTTGGAAGGTGCCTACCAGGAAGCCATCGACCCCGCCAACCGCAGGGTCGCATCGGCCGTGCGCATGCTGACGAACTGGGACCGCAACTGCGCTGTCGAATCGGTACCTACGGCCCTGGCCATTTACTGGGGCGAAGCCTTGCTGGCCCTGGCCAGTCCGCGGGTTACCCCCGCAGAACGCAACCGCATGATGATGGACGAGTGGATGATTCAGCACACCTCGGCCAAAGAAAAATTGATCGCCCTGGAGGCGGCCATGGACAAGCTGGAAGCCGATTTTGGCAACTGGCAAACGCCCTGGGGGCTGATCAATCGGTTCCAACGCCTGGATGGCAGCATCGACGCTACCTTCAGCGACGAACGGCCGAGCTTGCCGGTCGGGTTTGCTTCGGCCCACTGGGGATCATTGGCCTCATTGGGAACCGTCCAGCCTCCTGGAACCAGGAAGCGCTACGGAACCAGTGGCAACAGCTTTGTGGCCGTGGTATCGTTTGGCGATCGCCTGGAGGCGCGGGCCGTCGTCAGCGGCGGCCAGTCGGGGGATTCCCGCTCGCCGCATTTCCGGGACCAGGCCGAGGCCTACTGTAAGGGCGAATTCCGGCCCGTTTATTTTTACCGCACCGACGTGGAAGCTCACCAGGAGCGGCAGTACCACCCGGGCCAATAATGGCCTACCTGTTGCTTTTTACCTGGTGTTTTCTGGCCGCCAGCCTGGTTCCGGTGTCGTCAGAGCCTTACTACATGGCTTTGGTGGGCACCGAAAAAACGTTGCTGCTCCCTTTGCTGGTGGCGGTCAGTGGTAATATTTTAGGCGGACTGACGACTTTTTTGTTGGGGCGTCAGGGCAAAAAAATACTCGATCAACAACGAACAGCCCACCAGGAAAAGCGCTTTGCCCGTGCCGATCGGCTCATTACCCGCTGGGGTTCAGTGGCGATGCTCGTTTCCTGGGTGCCTTTTTTAGGCGACCTCGTCGTGGGGTTGGGTGGGGCCTGGGGCTTGCCGCTGGGGCCGTCCTTGTTCTGGATGAGCATCGGAAAACTGGGGCGCTACCTGGTGCTGGGCTTGCTGGTGCTGTCGCTTTTCTAAAATGTCAAAGGGGGATACAACTGGCAAACGGCAAGACCACTTAACGTTTCTAAACAGACTCTTAATACACTCATTTATTACAGAACGGCTTAATACAATACCATGAACTGTCCACATTGCCAGGTTGCCTTAGTACAAAAAACCATCCAGGAGCAACACTATGCGCTGGTGCTCGACTGCTGTCCGCAATGCCATGGCTTGTGGCTCGACCGAAAGAAAAGAGCGATCCTCGAGCAAATAGTGGAGCCCGTGGTATTGGAAGTGCGCAAAATACCTGTCGCGATCGACCAAATGATTGGCTTATACTGCCCGGCTTGTCCCAAGAAAGTGTTGTTGAGCAAGGTAGATCACCCCCGCGATGAGCACGTTGTGGTGGATATATGCCCCAACTGTGAGGGGATTTGGCTGGATCAGGGCGAACTGACGGCCATCCAACAGGAAAATATTTTCCTGTCTTTCTGGCACTTGCTCCGTGACCTGTACCGGGGTGGACGCGGGGTTTAGGTCACATTGATTCGGGTCACCAACCAACGCACCAGCCGGGGCGACAACCGTTGCAGATAAATGGTGAATAATTCCTTGCCTCCAATAAAAGCTTCAGGTTTGCGACGGGCAATAGCGCGCAGCGCTTTTTGCGCGAATACATCCGAATCCATCCCTTCGGAAGTAGACTTGGCTTTTTGTTTGTTGGGGCTACCATCACCGACCAAGGCATTAATGGTGATGTCGGTATTGACGTATCCGGGGCAGATGATGGTCACGGCGATTCCGTCGTCGAGGACTTCGGCCCGCAAGCACTCAAAAAAGCCGTGCAGCGCGTGCTTGGAAGCGGCGTAGGCCGAGCGCAAGGGGGTGCCAATCTTGCCCATTACGCTGCTGATGACCACAATTTGCCCAAAGCGTTGGTGGAGCATCTTGGGCAATACCGCCTTGGTAACGGCTACCGTACCCAGGTAATTGATGGCCATAATACGTTGGTCTACCGCAAAATTGGTGTCTTTAACCAGTGCCCGTTGGGAAATGCCTGCGTTGTTGACCAAAATGCTGATGTACCCAAAATGATTGACTATCTCGTTTGCGGCGGCTGGGATGTCGGCAAAATTTGACACGTCAAGAGGGACCAGGAGCACGTCGTTCGGTACTGCGCAGGCAGCCTTCACACGCTGTAACTCATTTTCTTTGCGGGCAGAAAGCGCTAATTTAGCACCGGCGTTGGAAAAGGCATAGGCCAGGTGTTCACCAATACCCGAAGAGGCACCGGTTATCCAGATTACTTTATCTTTGAATTCCATAAAAGCTTCACTTAATACTATAAAAAATACGAATACCGGCAAGGAGAACAAATCGTTACTAATCATCCAACTTAAAGCACCTGCAAATTAAAGGTGTTTATTGGCTTAATGTTAATGACAAATAGCCATAAAAAGGGTGTGAATAGTAATGACAGGCTTGAAATTAAACTTTGTTTGCGGATTGTTACTGTATTTTTACAAAAAAAAAAATTCAGGATGAAAAAATTAACCTTGATTCGCCACGCGAAGTCCAGCTGGAGCGATTACGGATTGCGCGACCACGATCGCCCGCTGGCTGATCGCGGATTGCGTGACGCTCCTTTTATGGCGCAACTGATGGCTAGCCGGGGTTGGCTCCCCGACGCTTTGGTGAGCAGTACGGCACTTCGGGCACGGACTACCGCCGAGTTCTTTGCCGCAGCGCTGGGTTGGCAACCAGCCGTTGTCCAGTTGGACAAGCGAATCTACGAAGCCAGTGTGCCGACCCTCCTGGATTTTATTGCGCACCTGCCCGACCAATGGAACCACATTGCTCTTTTTGGGCACAATCCTACTTTTACCCAGGTGGCCAACCTGTTTTACCAAAAAAAATACATCGACAACCTCCCGACTTGTGGCATTGTTGAGTTAGTGGCGGAAGATGCCGGGCAGTGGTCCCAGTTTACGCCTGACACCGCCAGGGTAACGGCGGTTCATTATCCCAAGCAATATGCCCATTAAAAGATGCTGTCATGAAGAAAAACTTGTTGGTGTTGCTTCCAGTTCTGCTGCTCCTGGTTGCGTGTGGTTCGGCCAATGACGAACAACCGCCCGCTATCCCGGAAACAGAATTGACCATGATCATCACCGAGGCGCTAATCCTTGAACCGGCGGGCCGGGAAATGCCTACGGCGCTGCAAGACAGCATCTTCCAGGCTTCTTATACCAAAATATTGGCGGGCCATGGGTACCAGATGGCCGATTTTATCAAGAGTATGCAGTGGTTGCAACGGGACCCCAAGCGCCTGCAGCAGGCTTATACCACCGTGTTGGAGCGTATTCAGGTCATAGAAGCGGAACAGGATAATTAACAAGGGCCGGTCTGGTTTAATAATAATTTAACATGCTTTGTCCGGCTTTGGCATGGCAATACTTTACTTTTACCGATACATCAGTTAAACCTAATATGGAAACGGCTAAAATTTTAGTAGTTGACGACGAGCCAGATATCCTGGAATTTCTCCAGTATAATTTGGAAAAAGAAGGCTTCCAGGTCGTTACCGCCTGCGACGGCGAAGAAGGTATTCTGATGGCTGAAAAAGAGCGACCAGACCTGATTATTCTCGACATTATGATGCCCAAAATGGACGGGGTAGAGGTGTGTCGGGTACTGCGTTCACGGCCGCAGTTTGCCAACACCATCATTGCTTTTCTGACGGCCAGGGAAGAGGATTTTTCTCAGATTGCCGCGTTGGAAACCGGTGGTGACGACTACATAACCAAGCCCATCCGGCCGCGGGTATTTCTGAGCCGTATCAAAGCCCTGCTCCGCCGGTCGGATCGCAACGACAAGGAAGAAAAGGAAGTTGAAAATACCATCAGCATCAGCGACCTGGTCATCGACCGTGATCGGGTAATAGTGAGTCGGGGCGAGGAAATCATTGAATTGGCTAAAAAGGAATTTGAACTGCTCAACCTGCTGATCTCCAAGCCGGGCAAAGTATTTTCCCGGGAAGAGATTTTTCACAAGGTTTGGGGTACTGATGTGATCGTTGGCAATCGAACCATTGATGTACATATCCGCAAGCTAAGAGAGAAGCTGGGCGATCATTACATCAAAACGATCAAGGGGATTGGCTATAAATTCGAGTTTTGAACCATTGCGGTCAGCTACTTGTTTTTAAGTTGTTTTTGCCCCACTATATTAGCGCCGGGCGCGTTTTTTATAAAAAAAGTTAATGGATCAAGGCTCTTGGCGGATGCTCAAAAATTCTACTCCCCAGCAAATTGCACTTTTTGTTTCCCTCCTGATCACCGGCGGAGGGAGCGTAGTTTTGTTGGTGTTATTGCTGGTGCAAGGCCTGGTAGGGGAGTGGCTGTGGCTGCTTTTTCCACCGGCTCTATTTGGCATCTCCTACGCCATTACCATCTATTTTCTCAAGAACTACATCTACCGTAAGATCAAGCTGATCTACAAGACCATTCACCAGCACAAGGTGTCGCCGATTGAGAAACTAGCCTCCGTGGATGTGAATTCCAATATTCTCGAAGAGGTAGAAAAAGAAGTGAGCGATTGGGCAGCCAAGCAGGAAGCCGAGATCGCCAAGTACAAGTCCTGGGCCGAGTACCGCCGCAAGTTCGTCGGCGATATTTCCCACGAGCTCAAGACACCCATCTTCAACATCCAGGGTTACCTGCATACCTTGCTCGATGGTGGCCTACAGGACGAAAAGATCAACCTGAATTTCCTGCAGAAGGCCGCCAAAAATGTCGAACGCCTTTACACCATTGTGGAAGACCTGAGCGCCATTTCCCGCCTGGAAACGGGTGAGCTCATCCTCGAGATGCAGGTCTTCGACCTCCGGGAGCTGGTTCAGGAGGTCTTTGAAGAATTGGAATTCAAGGCCCGCGAAAACAACCTCCGGCTCGAGCTCAAACCCGGCGCGGATCAGAGCTTCCGGGTACGCGCCGACCGCGAGAGCATCCGCCAGGTACTCATCAATTTGATTGACAACAGCATCAAGTACGGCAATACCGATGGGATGACTAAAGTGGGCTTTTACGATATGGATAAATACATCCTGGTTGAAGTAGCCGATAATGGCATTGGCATTCCGATCGAACACCTGCCCCACGTTTTCGACCGTTTCTACCGGGTCGACAAAAGCCGCTCGCGGTTGCGTGGCGGATCGGGCCTGGGCTTGTCTATCGTCAAGCACATTATGGAAGCCCATAAACAAACCATCAACGTGCGCAGCACGACGCAGCTGGGTTCTACCTTCGGCTTCACTTTAGCAAAAGCATAAAACCGGCGTTAAAACATCCGTTTGCGCTGGAAATACCACGTCACCAACAGGCTGAGGAGGATAGATACACCAATGATGCCCAGGCTGGTGTAAGGGCTGTTTTCGGCGGGCAGTGGCACGTTCATGCCGTAAAAACTGGCGATCAGGGTAGGTACCATCAGGATGATGGTGATCAGGGTGAGCCGCCGGATCGTGAGGTTCAGGTTGTTGGAAATGATACTGCCGTAGGCATCCATGGTACCGTTGAGGATGTTGGTATAAACATTGGCCATTTCCAGGGCCTGGCTGTTGTCGATAATAATGTCTTCAAAAAGGTCGGTCTTGTCTTCGTCGGCCCGAATCTGCAGAAAATCCGTGCGCTTCATCTTCATCTTCAACAGTTCATTGGCGCTGAGCGAATTCATGAAGTACACCAGGGACTTTTCGATGCTGAGCAACTCCACCAGCTCCTTGTTGCGGCTGGAGTCATAGAGTTCTTGTTCGATGAGGTTGCGGCGCAAGTTGAGCTTTTTCAGGCAGGTCAGGAAGCGGTACACGTTTTGTTCCATAATCTGGAGGACAAAAGCCGATTCGTCACTCGGGTTGAAATGCTTGATCTTGTTGTCCAGGAACAGTTGCAGTACCGGATTCTCAAAGGAAGAGATGGTGATGAAATAATCGGGCAACAGGATAATACCTACCGGAACGGTAATATAAACGGCATCGTTTTCTTCCTTTTCGCCGTTCAGTACGGGCGTGTTGAGCAGGATCAGCCGCACATCTTCTTCGCGTTCGTAGCGCGAACGTTCGTCGATGTCGAGGGAGTCGGTAAGGAAATCGAGCGGGATATCATAATTCAGGGCCAATTCTTCCAACTCCTCGTGCGTGAAGGGCGGTTCGATATTGATCCAGCAACCGCTTACTGGTTCATCGAGTTCACGCAACCGACCATCCTCCTTGATTAAATAACGCACCATACGACGGGTTTTTCAGAAGTGCCAAATTTACAATAGTATTGGGTTAAAAATAAATTTACGCTTTTTATTCCGCGGGTTATCTTATCCGTACCTGTTTCCTGGCCCTTCAACGGGGGTAAAGCTGCCCGGATTTGGGTTAAATCACGATCGGTCGTATTTTTTCCGGTTTGTATTACCCAAAATTTGCGGCCTTGTCTATCTTTGCGAGCGGTTAAAACGAAACCGCAAACTATGGTACATTCTTCTTTTTCGCCAGCTATTCTTATGCTCCAGGACGGCTCGGTTTTCCGGGGGCAGGCAGCTGGAAAGATCGGCACCACCACCGGTGAAATCTGCTTCAATACCGGCATGACCGGCTACCAGGAAATTTTTACAGACCCCTCTTACTTCGGCCAGATCCTCGTAACGACCAATGCACACATTGGCAACTATGGCGTCAAAAAGGAAGAAAAAGAATCCCAATCGGTGAAAATCGCGGGATTGGTTTGTAAAAATTTCACCATCCCTTATTACCGACCCCAGGCCGACGAGTCGATTCAGGAATATTTCGAGGACGAACAGTTGGTGGGGATCTGCAATGTGGATACCCGGGCTATTGTGCGCCATATTCGCGACAAGGGTGCCATGAATGCCATCATCTCCAGCGAAGAGCTGGACGAAACCAAGCTGGCGGCTCTGCTGGCCAAGGCCCCCAATATGGAAGGTCTGGAACTGGCCAGCCGGGTAAGTACACCGGAAGCCTACACCTACGGGGAAGAATCGGCTACCTACCGGATCGCGGTGTTGGATTTTGGGGTAAAGGAGAACATCCTGCGCAGTTTTGCCCAGCGCGACTGCTTTCTGAAGGTTTTTCCTGCCAAGACACCCCTGGCCGAATTGCAGGCTTTTGCTCCCGACGGTTACTTCCTGAGCAATGGCCCCGGTGATCCGGCGCCGATGGATTACGCCATCGCCATCACCAAAGCCATCCTGGCTGCTAACAAGCCCCTTTTTGGCATTTGCCTGGGGCACCAGATCCTGGCCCAGGCCCTGGACATCCCGACTTACAAAATGCACAATGGCCACCGGGGAATCAACCACCCGGTTAAGAACCTGACCACCGGCAAGAGTGAGATCACCAGCCAAAACCATGGCTTTGGGGTTAGCCCGGCCGAAATCAGGGCCAACGCAGATAAGGTGGAGATCACCCACGTCAACCTCAATGATGATACCATTGAAGGGATTCGGGTGATCGGAAAACCGGCTTTTTCGGTACAATACCACCCGGAAGCCAACCCTGGCCCGCATGACTCGCGCTATCTTTTCGACCAGTTTGTCGAACTGATGGCTGCGCACAAGTAACTTGTGCTTTGACCGGGCCGGGCAGAAGGGCCATTAACCGTTTACCATTACTCAAGAAATAGACAAAGCGATGAGCACCATTCTAGACATTCGTTCGCGGGAGATCCTAGATTCCCGTGGCAATCCAACCGTAGAAGTTGAAGTATTAACCGAAGATGGCGTCGTGGGTCGTGCCGCTGTTCCCTCCGGTGCCTCTACGGGTGCCCACGAGGCAGTCGAACTGCGGGATGGCGACAAGGATCGCTTTCTCGGCAAAGGCGTTTTGCAGGCTTGCCGCAACGTAGAAGAAATCATTGCCGATGAGCTCATCGGGGTCAGTGTTTTCGAACAGCGCTACATCGACCAGATCATGATCGATGTGGACGGGACGGAGAACAAGTCGAAGCTGGGTGCCAACGCCATGTTGGGGGTCAGCCTGGCGGTTGCCAAGGCGGCGGCGGCTACTGCCGAGCAGTCGCTCTTTCGCTACCTGGGTGGGGTGAATGCCCACGTGATGCCCGTGCCCATGATGAATATCATCAACGGTGGATCGCACGCCGATAACAGCATCGATTTTCAGGAATTCATGATCATGCCGCTTGCTGCCGATCACTTTTCCGAAGCGCTGCGCATGGGCGTCGAGGTGTTTCACCACCTCAAGGCCGTCCTCAAAAAGAAGGGCTACAGCACCAACGTCGGCGACGAAGGTGGCTTTGCGCCTAACCTGAAGAGCAACGAAGAAGCCATCGAAACCATCCTGATGGCCATCGAAGCAGCGGGCTACCGCCCGGGCGAAGACATCATGATTGCCATGGATGCTGCCGCCTCTGAGTTCTACCTGGAGAAAGAAAAAATGTACCACTTTCACAAATCATCGGGCGATAAGCTCACCAGCGCCGACATGGTCGCCTACTGGGAAGATTGGGTCAAGAGGTACCCCATCTTGTCCATCGAAGATGGCTTGCACGAAGACGATTGGGATGCCTGGAAATTGCTCACCGACCGCGTAGGTGATAAGGTACAGATCGTTGGTGACGACTTGTTCGTGACCAACACCAAGCGCCTGCAACGCGGCATCGAGATGGGGGCTGCCAACAGCATCCTCGTGAAGGTGAACCAGATCGGTACCCTTACGGAAACGATTGACGCCGTGCAGTTGGCTACCCGCAACAGCTACACCAGCGTGATGAGCCACCGCTCGGGCGAAACCGAAGATACGACGATCGCCGACCTGGCCGTGGCCCTGAATACCGGGCAGATCAAGACGGGTTCGGCTTCCCGCTCCGACCGGATCGCTAAATACAACCAACTGCTGCGCATCGAGGAAGAACTGGCCGATTCGGCGGTTTACCCCGGCCGCGCGATGTTGGGCTAAAGATCAACGGCCACGGCGGCAAAGCGTTGTGCCGGAGGGGCGAAAAGGGGCTTACCTCCCTTTCCCGGCGGCATTTCGGGGCCTCCGTGGCTGTTTTTTACCGCGTTCTGAGCTGCTTTATCCCCGAATTTGATCGGATCGCTGGCGGTAAACATGTATCTTTGCCACCGCCAGTATGGTAGAACTCAACCTGGAACAATGAATGAGCTTTTTGACACACTGCTGAATAAATTGCCCGCTCCACTGCGCAATCGCTATTTCCTGACGGCGGTGGCGTTCATCGCCTTCATGGTGTTTTTTGACCGCCACGACGTGCTGACGCAAATTCGCTTGCAGCGCACCGTCAATAAGTTGGAGCAGGACAAGGTGTTTTACCAGGGGCAGATCGAAGCAGCAGAGCAGGAGCGCCTGGATATGCAGGTCAACAAAGAGCGGTTTGCGCGCGAGCAGTATTTCATGCAGCGCAACAACGAGGACGTGTTCATCATCACCAAAGAAGAAGATTAAAACCAAGAAATAATTACAGCTTCATGTCAGTACTAGTTAACAAAGATTCACGGATTATTGTCCAGGGTTTTACCGGAAAAGAAGGCACTTTCCACGCCAGCCAAATGATTGAATACGGCACCAATGTCGTGGGTGGTGTCACCCCCGGCAAGGGCGGCGAAACACACCTTGATCGCCCGGTTTTCAACACCGTAGCCGATGCCGTTACCCACGCTGGTGCTGATACAACTGTCATTTTTGTGCCGCCACCGTTTGCGGCCGACGCGATTATGGAAGCTGCCGCTTCCGGCATCAAGGTGATCATCTGTATCACCGAAGGTATTCCGGTGCAGGACATGGTCAAGGCCAAGGCTTACATCGATGATTTCGACTGCCGCCTGATTGGCCCCAACTGCCCGGGTGTCATTACGCCGGGTGGCGCCAAGTGCGGCATCATGCCGGGCTTCATCCACCGGCCCGGCCGCATTGGCATCGTGAGCCGCTCGGGTACCCTCACCTACGAAGCGGTGGATCAGGTGACCAAAGCAGGCATGGGCCAATCCACCTGTATCGGTATTGGCGGTGACCCCATCATTGGCACCACCACCAAAGACGCCGTAGAACTCCTCATGAATGACCCCGACACGGACGGCATCATCATGATCGGAGAGATCGGTGGCACCATGGAAGCCGATGCCGCCTATTACATTAAAGAATTCGGTACCAAGCCGGTGGTCGGCTTCATCGCCGGACAAACGGCGCCCAAGGGCCGTACCATGGGGCACGCCGGTGCCATCATTGGTGGCAAGGACGATACCGCTGCCGCTAAAATGGAGATTATGACGGCCTGTGGTATTCACGTGGTCACGTCGCCCGCCGAGATTGGCGCCACCATGGCCAAGGTTATGCAGGGGTAGGCTGTTGCCAACCGCCTGATACAATTAGAGCTGCTTTGGTGGGGTAGATTTAAAAGACAACCCTCCAGCTGGATTTTTCAGCTGGAGGGTTGCCTATTTTATTCTCATAGTTTTAACTGATCAATACCTAAATGATCTCGAAAAGCTTGGTGAACCCAAATTTCGTCGTCGCGCAGCCCCGCAAATATCGACTCGAACAATTGTACGTACACTAAATCTGGTGCTATTTCTTCTATTGAAATGGCATAAGGAAAATTCATTATATGCTGCTTAGGTACCAGTTCACTTCCTTGGAGTGCGAATAAAATGCTTTCTGCCAAGGAAAGAACTGATCAATTAGCGAAAGTCCCCACATTGATGATAAGGTTTAAACAGCAATTGCCTACTGGTGTTTACTTTATTAAACTAGAAAAAGATCAGTAGGAGATGGTGCTAAAGTTAGAAACAAACGCTTAGTTCAGCGCTGTCCACCACAGCAACATCCAGTATTACGGGTATTAATAAACGATTTGTGCCTTCCAATGCAAAGTGTGTAACCACAACAGGTTGGACACTTTCTATCCATGGACTACCGAGTAATTGGGGGAAAATATCTCCAGAATGATTACGGATAGAGCCTATTACTACTTCCCAAACAGCATTATCTTTTTGGGTAAAGAATATCCCTGCTGAATATTCATCTGATAAATCAAAAGCGCAGTATATACAGTCATTGCTTTTCGCATCGGACAGCAGCGCATTGAGGCGGGATACATATTCGGCAAAATGTTCCTCTAAGTTTTGTTGGACGGTTTTGGTTTCAAGCTTCCCCAAGAATTCAAATGCGAGCGCATAGTAGTAGGAATCGACTACTAACAAGCGTTGCAAAAATGGGAAGTGAACAAGAATATCCCCATGAGAGCCCTTATGGGGTTGGCTAATGATGGCTATGCGAAAAAAGGCATCGCCAGGCGCTAGAAACCAGGAGGTGTGGTTTGGGTCTGGTATAAAAATACCTGTATTCTCGGCAGTACGAATAGTTAGATTTAGCAATTGGTTTTTGGATAATGGTGAATAAGGTTGTAAAAAGGGGTAGGAAGATAGTATTGATCACCGTGAAACAATGGTACGCTACGATTTAAGCGGCTCTTTTCCAAAGTTAGGAAATTTCCGCTGTCCTTTTTTTTTTTTGGGACGTCAGTAACAGAAAAATCGTATATAGTAAGTTCAAAAATAGTTTTTGAACAATTTAGTGGTCTGTCGTGGAGAAAGCGCAAGTCTACTTTTTCCTCACACTTTTAACTGATCAATACCTAAATGATCGCGAAAAGTTTGGTGAACCCAGACCTCATCATCGCGTAGGCCTCCAAAAACCGACTCGAATAACTTGACGTGTACCAGATCAGGAGCTATTTCCTGAATTGAAATGGCGTACGGATACGCCAAAATATGCGCTTTAGGAACCAGCTCGAAAAAAGCGGGTCCGAACCAATAATCAGAGGCGCCACGGAAAGAAAAACCGCCCTTTACCCAACAGAACCCCCCTGGCCGATCACTTATATCCACCATTTTTTCTCGGTGATCATCAATATAAGTTTTTAATCCTTTTTTATAGGTGTATCCAGCGTAACGCCTTTTGTCTACGAGTCCAGCATAATCATAGGAGTACAAATAACCCTGTCTTATTCTTTCTGGGCCCAGTAGTTCAGCTACGGTATCCACAAAAACATGAAAATCTGGCGTGTATTCAACAAAGTAGTTGATCAACCCAGTCTTGGTAGAGGGATTAGAATTAATATTTAATTCTTTTTTAGATATCCCCCTGCTGTTTTTTTCACCGTAAAGGGTGATGGAATTATAATTCCTCAGCTGTTTTAAGATAAATTCAATTGGATTGGGAAGGGCTGCGATCCGTATTTCTCTTCCAGTATCCAGACCAATGGTTTCTGGTACAAGCGGCAGAATATCCTGATGTAGAAGGGGGAGTAGCCCTTCTACATCAACAGCATCGTAATGTATACCAAACTGTAAGCTTACCTCCCTCGAAGGCCTATAAAATGCCTTTTGCCAAGGAATAAACTGATCAATTAGCGAAAGTCCCCACATGGATGGTAAGGTTTAAACCGTTATATAAACTTTGATTTCCAAGCCAGGTACGAGCAATTTGTTGTAATCTTTCCACATCACCAGATCTATAGGGTGGAATCATAATATCCAATTGTCCGTTGGTAATTGCTCCTATTCCTGGTACGCCATTTTCTATGGCTGTTTTTAATTGGTTACAACCGTTTCTTAGAAAATCAGTAAGCGCACTTGGGTTATTAATGAAATCGGCAGCAGAAGACTTAAGTTGTACCCCCGTACTGGTAGCGCTCTTATAAAAATCAATTTTCTGTCCTTGTTCCCCCAATGCATTAAGCCAGGTGTGTCCAGAATTGTAGCGACTGTAAGATAATATTTCTTCGAAATAGAATCCTTTAGTGGTTGTTAAAGTTAAATCTTCCCAAATACCATCTATTAGGGCTCGTCTAGCTATGCTAAGTTGCATAAGTGCAGATCTGATTCCCATATTTTCCAGCCCTCGATAAGGTACAAGAAATCCATAGGAAGTAAATGCAAGTCTTATTTTGCCAACATAATCGGCTATATTATTAGCAACAAAACCTCCAATGGCTCCTATTGATAAGTTTAAGAAAAATCCTTCAAGTGTTGGGTTTGGATCAGAAAGTAAATAGGTAGAAGCTGCTGTAAAACTACTGACAATAGGAGCATATTTTCCGGTTGTTGCGGATTCAATTGCAGAACCTAGTACTTGCCATTCGTTTATATCAAGATTTTGCCAAGCTGTCCATGGATCTGGATGTTCTCCAAGAAAATACTCAAATGCCCACTGGACTGCTATATCCGCCAATGCCCCTGCTCCTGCTTGAGCAGCTTTTTTGATAATATAAATAACAACTGCGGGGGCAATTTCCTGCTGATAATTGGAGTAATCACCAAAAAAACCATCGGTAGTTCCGACGGTATCAAAATCGCTGTATTCGACGAAGAAAGCGACTTGTTCAGGTGTAATGCTTAATAAATGATTAATGTCCGCCAGGGAGTTTTGAAGCTGAAAAAAAGCGGTTAACTCTGCTTGGGTATTCTCTATGTCCGATAAATTAAATTGGATTAGATAATTAATATAGGTAGATGCCGCCTGTTGGGCTGATGCGTCATCCTCATGCTCCCCCAAAAACGCCAACACTTCCTCCGCCACACTCTTCTCATGCCTTGCATCAATTCCAATCGCCTGGTTTACCAACCATACGTAGACCTCGGAGGGCAGATTGAGCTGATCCTGAACGGCATTGACAGCCTTCATGCGGGTAGCAAAAGCAGTAAAATTAAGTGTGGTGTTGCCTCCCAGGTAACTGGCCACGTAGAGTTGAAACAAGCCGCGGTCATTGGGCGCTATTTCACCAGCTAGCTCCA
>Ga0208544_10001353_pt1 | contig 17006 bp, 8 predicted proteins | sample DEB08_DNA_9_FD_184526 | JGI IMG/M metagenome (GOLD analysis project Ga0208544, IMG submission 184526) | Aqueous microbial communities from the Delaware River and Bay under freshwater to marine salinity gradient to study organic matter... | ecosystem: Environmental > Aquatic > Marine > Coastal ... | reverse complement strand
TAATTATATTTATTTAATAAAAATAAATACGAACAAAATACTGTTTTAAAGATAAAAATACTTTTAATACAGAATATTATTTCGTGTAATTTATGTATTAATCAAAAATTTGAGCGAACCTAGCGATTTATTCTATTTTAATTTCAAAAACAGTTTTTTTCAATGGATATAGCGCCAATTATTAAAGAAATAACCGCTCAAGAAACCTGGCCAATTAGACATCAAGTGATGTGGCCGAATGAATCTTTTGATTATATTAAACTGCCTAATGATGAATTAGGACTTCATTTTGGTTTATATGTAGAAAACAAACTCGTTTCCGTGATTTCTTTATTTATAATAAGAAACTTTGGTCAATTCAGAAAATTTGCAACTGTAGCCGAAGCGCAAGGGAAAGGATATGGCAGCCAATTACTTTATTATTTAATGGCAACTGCAAACGATAGGTCTATTAAAAAAATCTGGTGCAATGCCCGTGTAACCAAAACTGCTTATTATGCTAAATTTGGTATGCAGACCACTACTACTAAATTTACTAAAAATGGAATTGATTATGTGGTGATGGAGCGGGTTTTAGAATTGGGGCCTTAGGATTTCTCCACAAGAATAAGCATACTCTTGTATTTATTTATTCCCTCGCTCCAAATAAGGATAAACCACCTTGGACAAATAAAGTCCCTGTGGATAAGCAAAAATAGGTTGGTCATTTAATTGTGGCTTTTTTAATAAGGCTTCAAATTCGGTTACAGTCATTTCTCGCTGCCCAATTTTAATCAAATGGCCAACAATCATACGTATCATGGCTCTTAAAAAACGATTGGCGGTAATCTGAAAATGCAAGCGAGTTTGAGTGGCATCAACCATTAAACTGGCAAAAGATACTTCACATAAAGTAGTCGGGTATAAATCGGGTTGTTTACAAAAAGAGCGAAAATCACGGTATTCCGTTAATAATTTAACTGCTTTTTGCATGTCTACTAAGGCAGGATTATCCATCAAATAAAGCGTACTCAATTCTGCTAAAAATGGGTCATCTGTAGTATGGATATGATAATCATACGTTCTGGAAAAGACATCTAATTGTGCGTTGGCAGTTGCTTCCACTGGTATAAATTCGTAAACTCGAATATCCGCAGGCAACATTTTATTAATACGAAATACGGCATCAAAGTCCCATGCTGTTTCAATCTTGGTATGGCAAAAAAATTGACTGGCATGTACTCCTGCATCAGTTCGTCCACAAGGATGTACCTTTATTGCTTGCTTAAACATTCGACTTAGGGCATCTTCTACTACTTCTTGAATGCCTAGACCGTTTATTTGTCTTTGCCAACCTTGATAATGCGTGCCTTTGTAGGCTAGATGGAGGAAATATCTCAATTTTCAATTTTCAATTTATAATTTTCAATTTTCAACTAGGCGCATTAGAAGAAATTTAGGGCTTCATTTTCTGGCACTGCCTACCTGTAAAAAATAAACTATCCTCCTTAATGGTTAAATTGAATATCCAATTCTTAACCTAAAGTAGTATACACATTTAATATCCGTGGTACTTTATTAATCCGTGATATATCAATTATAGTTTGTCTAATTTATTTTTATCTGTTACGAAAGCATAAAGAATCATAAAAACCAGCGAAATCAGCGTCAAAAATAAATCATCTGTCATTACTCTTATTCAATCTACCTCCAAACTCGTCGATTTCTACTAAAATTAGTCTGCAAAGCATCTTCCTCAGATTCTAAATCTTCTTGAATTTGGCCATTTTCTTTTAGATGAAATTGATGAGCGGTATGAATGTAGACAAAATTGTTTTCTTTACCAATTTCTTCCATTAAACCAGATTTAAACAATACATCTCTGACTGGACCAGTCGCCCCACAAATACATAATTGAATATTTCGTTTTCTGAGGTAATTATAACTTTCTTTTAAGGCATGCAAGCCACTGCTATCTATATCATGAATATTGGTCGCATCCAAATAAAAGTATTGAATTGGTCTTCCCGCTTCTTTCAATAAGCGTCGCACGGTATCTTTAAAAAAGCTGGCATTGGCAAAATATAATTGGTCATCAAAGCGAAAGATTAATTTATGTTCCAATTCTTGCGCATTTGGAAAACGTTCTAAATTCCGATAATGCGTCGTATTTGGAATATTTCCCAAGAGGGCAATATGTGGTTTAGAACTACGATATAAAGAAGCACCTGCCGATAGCAAAACACCTGTTAAGATACCAGTAGGAATATTAATAGCTAAAGTGATGGCAAAGGTGGTCAACATCATCAAAAAATCAAGGCGATGGACATGCCATAAATGAATCGCCTCTTCTAAGTCAAATAAACTTTTTACCGCCAATAAAATAATGCCTGCTAGCACTGCCATTGGCAAATAGTAAAAAAGAGGCGTTAAAAAGATAAGCGTTAAGCCTACTAAAAGTGCCGTTATAATAGAAGCAACCGTCGTCTTAGCCCCCGCATCATTATTAATAGCAGACCTTGTAAAACTACCTGATGTTGGCATAGATTGAAAAAAGGCACCGCCTATTTTTGCTATTCCCAAGGCTAATAATTCTTGGTTAGGTCGCACTATATAGTTCTGATGTTTAGTTCCAATGACTTTGGCAATACTCAAACTTTCTACTAAACCAATTATCGTAACGGTTAAAACAGTAGGAATTAATTTTTCAATGGTACTTAATTCCAAAGAAGGTATTTGAAAAACAGGTAAGCCTTCTGGAATTGTACCCACAATTGCCAAGCCTAAATTTTCCAAATCGTAATACCAACTTAAAAATGTTCCTACCACCACCACAATCAAACCTCCAGGCAATTTACGCTTGAAATAACGCAAGCCATAAATTAACCCAATTGTACCCATACAAAGACTAAAACTAATCCAGTTAATTTGCTCTAAATGACTACAAGCATAAGCCAATTTTTCCATAGGATGTGGAAAATTAGGAATAGCAAAACCTAATAAATCTTTTAATTGACTGATACCAATAATGACGGCTGCTGCGGATGTAAATCCTGCTATAACTGGGTGAGATAAAAAATTAACTAGAAAACCTAACTGTAAAAAACTTAAGGTTATTTCTATTAAGCCAATCAATAAACCCGCCGTAATCACTAAGCCTATAAATTCAGCCGATTGCGGTTCTGCTAATTGACTAATCCCACCAAATACTAAAAGAGAAGACACCGCAACTGGACCAATCGCTAAATGCCGAGAACTACCCAATATAGCATATAACATCAATGGGATTAAGCCAGCATATAAGCCGTAAATGGGTGGCATTCCTGCCAATAGTGCATAAGCCATTCCTTGCGGCACTAACATTACACCTACCGTAAGGCCAGCTATTAAATCATGGGCAAAAGTAGCTTTTGAATATTTTTTTAAGCTTTTTACTATGGGGAAAAGAGTGGTTTTCAATTTATGTTTCAATTTTCAATTCACTCCCATCATCATAATCCGTCTGTAAGGCATTTTCCGATGGCATTCTTTGGCCATCTGCTTCTTGGGAGTGAAAGAGATGCGCTGCTTGAATACTAAGAAACTGGTTTTCTCTACCAATAGTTTCCATCAAACCCGATTTAAATAGCATATCTCTCACAGGACCTCGGGCGCTACAGATGCAAAGCACGATATTTTGTTGTTTTAAATATTGATGTATTTCTTCTAAGGCATGTAGTCCACTACTATCCATTTTATGTATATCGGAAGCATCGAGGTAAAAATATTTAATGGGCCGATTGATAACTTGAACAATTTGCTTAATCCTATCTTTAAAAAAACTAGCATTCGCAAAATATAATTGGTCGTCAAAGCGCAGGATGATTTTATGGTCAAATTCTATCGCGTCCTCAAAACGATTAATATTTCGGTAATAGTTCGTTCCTTCAATTCTTCCTAAAATGGCAATATGTGGATGGGTACTATGGTATAAAATAGCGCCAATAGATAATAAAACACCTGTAAAAATGCCTACAGGAATACTCACCACTAAGGTCACTATGAAAGTAATCAACATCATCCAAAAATCTTCTTTATGCGTGTGCCAAAGATGAATGGCTTCTTTTAAATCGAACAAACTTTTGACCGCTAATAAGATAATCGCTGCTAAAATAGCTCTTGGTAAATAATAAAATAAAGGCGTTAAAAAAAGTAAAGTTAGGCCAATTAAAAGCCCCGTTATAATAGAGGAGATGGTTGTTTTTGCGCCTGATTCATGATTGATGGCAGAACGAGTAAAACTACCCGAAGTTGGAATAGCTTGAAAAAATGCCCCGCCAATTTTGGAAATACCTAAAGCAAATAATTCTTGGTTGGGTCGAACGGTATAATCTTGATGTTTTGCTTCTAAGACTTTGGCAATCGCTAAACTTTCTACTATACAAATAATGGTAACGGTCAAAGTTGTTTCCCCTAATAGCTGTATCGTTGTCCAACTCATATCAGGCAATTGAAAAGACGGCAACCCTTCTGGCACCTCCCCTACAATACTTAATCCATAACTATTTAAATTTAGTCCCCAACTTAATAAAGTGCCCAGTATGACCACAATCAATGCGTCTGGGATTTTTTTATTAATGGCTCTGAGTATAAACATCAATGCAATCCCTCCTAAACAAAAGGCGACCGAAATCCAATTCGTTTGTCCAATATGTTGACCAGCATATTGTATAGCACCCGTTACGCTCAATCCTCTCGGAATGGGAAAGCCCAATAAATCTTTAAGTTGACTAATAGCTATAATAATGGCTGCAGCCGAGGTAAAACCAATAATTACAGGGTGAGATAAAAAATTAACCAAAAATCCTAGTCTTAAAAAACCCAATAACATTTGCGCAAGCCCCACTAATAGGCCAACGGTAATCACTAAGCTAATGAATTCTGGTGTTTCTGGTGTGGCTAAGGTACTTACTCCACCTAAAACCAATAAAGCAGAAATCGCAACTGGTCCAATGGACATTTGTCTGGAAGTCCCAAAAAGTGCGTATAAAAATAAAGGAATTAATCCCCCATATAGCCCATAAATAGGTGGTACACCCGTCAGTAAAGCATAAGCCATTCCCTGTGGCACTAACATAATAGCTACCGTCAAACCCGCTATTAAATCATGGCTAAAAGTAGATTTAGTATAACCTTTAAAGCTGTCTACAATTGGGAAAATTCGGTCAATTAGTCGCAAATTATAATTATCTAAGTTTTATAAAAGGCAAAAATAGGAAAAATAAAACTTGATGATTGGTCTATGCTGGTAGAGCAATAAAATATGGTCAAATGGCGAGAAAATTTATCAAACATATTGACAATAATAAGATTTTAAAATCACGGGGTAATAGAAATTACCCCGTGATACAATCCCTATCATCCCGTAACGGGGTGATTTGAATGTCAATTACTTTCCTGATTTGGATATTAAGTAATTTTAAAACTGTAGCGTATATTAATGCTGTATCATTAATTTCCTAACACTTATCTGATTTCTTTCATCTATTCCTTTTATCAAATACGTTCCAGTTGGCAAATCTAATTGTAAGTTCATACTTTGTACAGGCAGCCTTTGTTCCTGGAAGAATACTTGTTGACCATAAATATTATAGACAACTATCGCATTTATTTTAGCTGCCGTTTTCGATACTATGGTTACTTCATTTCTTGCTGGATTCGGATATAAAGCTAGGTCAAAATCCAAGCCTATTTGATTCGCTCCATCATTAGGCGTAGTCAATAAAACCTTATCTTGAATTTGCAGAGCTTCCGTTTCGACGAGATTTGCAGCACAGTAATCTTTTGTACTAATTTCGGCCTGAAATTCACTTCCTTGTACAGCATGAAACCCAGCTTTTAAGGTTATGGTCAATTTTGCAGCTACTATCATTTTTGCGCCAGCTTCAATCGTCGTATTTTCACAAGTTTCGATAGCATCACTAAGGATTGGCATTTCGGTATTATCATAATTCGCAGCATAATTGGCATCCAAACAAATAGTTCCAGTTGGAACACAGTCCTCATTGACGACCACACAATCACCTCCTACTTCGTAAGAAAAATATTTAGTCACCACTAAGCCACTAGCAAAGGCGAATTTACAGGCATAACTTATGGTGTCCCCAACTGTTTGGTCAGTTACCGTTTTTGAAAAAATAAGCCCAGAAACATTGTCCATTAGTGTTTCTTCAAAAGGGCTTTCTTTCCGTAAAAGCGCAACAACGCCTGCTTTATCTGTATCTAGTAATTCAAAAGTAAAAGTGACTGCTGTTCCATTGGTTTGGAAACTATACTTATAACCAGTAGAAAACCTACCTTGTTGTGACTCAGCATCCATTCCAGTACATTCTGTAATAGTAGTTGCAGTTGTCGTAGCAGCTAATATTATGGCATTATTGGCGGCTTCATTTCCTGTTAAATCACTTGCTGCTATATTAAATGTATAGGCAGTTTCTGGCGTTAAATCCGAAATAATTAATGATTTTTGCACACCAGATGCTCCAGAAGTAGCACTTGAACTTGCACCATAGGTGACATCGTAATTAACCGTCCCCGAATCATCTGTTCCATTTAATAATAATTCAACAGAAGTGTCCGTAATTGCACCAACAGTGGCTGTAAAATTAGTTGGTGCTTCGGAATCACCCATACTTCCCGAACAATTATCCCCTACCTCGTAGGAAAAATATTTGGTTACCGCTAAGCCACCAGCAAAAGCAAATTTACAGGCATAACTGACAGTCGAACCTACCGTTAGTCCAGTTACCGTTTTTGAAAAAGTGAGTCCAGAAACATTGTCCATTTGTACTTCTCCAAAAGGGCTTTGCTTCCAGAGGAATGCAACAACGCCTGCTTTATCTGTATCCAATAATTCAAAAGTAAAAGTTACCGCTGTTCCATTAGTTTGAAAGCTGTAATTATAACCAGTAGAAAATGCGCCTTGTTGTGCATCAGAATCCATCCCAGAGCAGGCAGTATTCGTGCTTGCTGTTGTGGTAGCAGCTAACATTATGGAATTATTGGCTGCTTCGTTTCCTGTTAAATCGCTTGCTTTAACATCAAATGTATAGGAAGTTTCTGGCATTAAACCAGAAATAACTAATGATTTTTGCACACCAGATGTTCCAGAAATAGAACTTGAATTAGCACCATAAGTGACATCATAAATAACCGTACCTGAATCATCTGTTCCGTTTAATAATAACTCCACAGAAGTTGCAGTAACTGCGCCAATAGTTGCTGTAAAATTAGTTGGTACTTCCGTATCTCCATCACCTCCCGAGCAATCATCTCCTACCACATAAGAAAAATATTTAGTCACCGCTAACCCACCAGCAAAGGCAAATTTACAAGCATAACCAATCGTTGAACCAAGACTCTGCCCACCAATAGTTTTTGTAAATTTCAAACCTGAAACATGGTCCATTTGTACTTCTCCAAAAGGAGATTGCTTCCATAAATACGCCACAACTCCTGCTTTATCTGTATCTAATAGCTCAAAAGTTATGGTGACATTAGTACCGACCGTTTCAAACGTGACGTTATAACCTGTAGAAAAAGTACCTTCCTGTGCTACATTATCAGCGTCCGTACAAGATTTCACTTCATTGACCGTGATATTAATTATTTGAGAAGTACCTGTTGCGCCTCCATCATCTGTTGCTATCGCTTTAATTTGATGTGCGCCAACACTAGCGCCTGACCAGGTAAAACTAAAAGGTTCCGTTGCGTCCTCCCCTATTTTAGTCGTACCGTCGTAAAATTCTACTAGAGCAATAGTCCCATCTAAATCACTTGCAGCCGCAGCTATGGTTATTTCTGAGCCCTCAGAGAATGAAGCATCTTCAGACGGAGCGGTAATATTTATCGTTGGGGTAGCATTGGAAGTAGCTTGCACAATCACTAACACAAAACTACTGGCAGAATACGTACCATCACTAACCGTTAATTTACATTTATAAATACCTTCTTCTAAATTGGAGAGATTAGGCAAGGCTACTGTATTATCCCCAAAATTGATAATAGAAGGGCCATAAATTTGTTCCCAGTTGTAGGTAATCATTTGCCCTTCGGGGTCATTACTTACTGAACCGTCCAAAGTTGCAGTAGATGCTGGTAGCAAAACCACTACGTTTGCTCCTGCATCGGCAACTGGTGGCACATAACTTAACGGACTAGCATAGGCAAAATCCATTGCCCCTAAATTAAATTCACCATTGGTCACTACTAATCGTAGGACATGTTTTCCTTTTGTTAAGGCTACATTATTGACTACTTTATTCGTCCAAGCATCCCAATCACCTGTAGCTGCACAGTTAATGGTAGGACTTATGATATTTCCATCTATTTCAAAATGAAAAGGGCCACCGCCGTTTCCATTCCCAGAAGCATAACGCATCGTTACATCATATAAACCTGCTGTTTGCACATCTATGCTATATTCCAACCATTCTCCTGCACTCACCCATCCAATAGTTGGGCCTTCTGTCGCATCTAAAACAGCATCCACATATTCCGTCATTCTATAATCTCCTTGATTATTCTGGTCATTATCTATATAGGAAATATTTTGCCCCACACCACCTTCAAATTTATCATAATTACCCGCTTGAATAACCCCTGGTATTTCAAAGGCGGTTCCTGAATAAGGTACTTGTTCGCCGACTTGAACTGTTATAATATTAGTTGTATTAAATTCATCACCAAGAAAAATCTTAGCATACAACCCATGTATGCCCAAAGTCAAATTGCTCGCTTTCATTTCATAAGGTGCCGTTGCATCTTCTCCTATAGCAGTATCTCCATCAAAAAATTCTACTTTGGTCACGCCTGTTCCTGTGATAATAGCGGTTAGATTTACACTTCCATTTGGATATGCCTCCGTAAAATCAGCAGCTAAAACACCTGATACCTCAATATCTCTACTAGTAACCATTTCGTTAGCTGGAACATCAAGTGTGTAGCCATCCGAAAAAGTAACCGTAATCGGGCTATCGGAATAATTATGCGCCACATAAGTAATTAACCCATCATCTGTAAAAGAAGCAGCAATCGGATAATCCGCCGTAATATGAGTATTCACCGTCCCCACCGCATTCATGGCATGTAACCAATGATAAGTCTGTGCATCAGAAATACCAAATTTAATAGAACGGTCTGGATAAGAATCGTATAAATCAATCGCTGCTTGTGGGTCAATAAAAGAAAGGTATTTCCAATAAGTATCATGCCATAAATTAACGTTTGCATCGTTATTTAGAACCCCCGTATTGGCAGAAATTTCCGTCCAAAGAGATTGAACATAAGAAAGATGATGCCCTAAATATAAAGAACCTCCATGAATTGGATATAATTCAATCCCATAAGAAGCTTCAATATCCGCTGTCCAAAAAGTACCATTATCGTAGGAATTTCCCCAAACTCTAGAAACCAAACCATATTGTTGATTGGCAGCAAAATTACGGTTGTGTATATCCAACCAATACTCTTCTACTGCCGTTTGTTCGGTGGTATATAAATAAATACCTAAATCCCGAATTTCGTCATTCCCAGTAATACTTCCCCAATGAATCAAAGAAAAGTTAAACTGCATACTTTCCGAAGTCGATTCTTGGTCATTTCCTTGTGGAAAACTAGCAAAACCATTTGCCCAACAATGACCTGCATAAGGGCTAAAATTTCTTAAAAAAGGAAAGGTCGTATCATTTCTATCGGCAGAAGCGGCATCCCGTACTAATAAGTTAATCATATCTCCCCATTGGCTAGACCAACCAGGCTCAAATTGTTCCATAAATGCTGCGGCATGAATGAAATAACCCCAATGAAAATGATGGTCATTAATGTTTCCATCTTGTCCATGACCAGCAGGATAGCCTAATAGCGCAGACCAATCATTATTATAATAAAATAAAAAAGCTACTTCACCTGATTCATAACTTAGCCAATCTTCCAATCGCTCTTTAACGGTCGCTATCATTTTATCTCTCGCTTCCGTATTGCCCATTTCGTCCGCAATTCGTGCCGTTTGAATCAATCTATTCATGACCTGCCCTTCATTGTAGGAATCCGTCCATGTAGCCAATCCGTCATTTTCAATTTGAGCTACTTTACTTGCTAAATCCGCTGGGCTGAATCCATTACTGTAATTATCGAGATAAGGTAAGGTTGGTAAGATGCCCTTAAAGGTATTTTCAACGGTAAAAGTATTACCATCTAACATTTTAAGTTCTCCTCTGACGGAACTGTAACTAGTACCATTTGGCGTGGGGGAACTAGCGGATAAGTTACTCCATTGGTGAGGTAAAAGACCTTGTAATACGTTGGTCTCTGTTCCTTCTTTGGTTTCCGTTTCCACTAAAAAGTCCGTTTTTAATACAGAAGTACTTTCATTATAATTCCAAGTAGTCGTGGTATTTGTCGGAAATACATAGGCATATTTCTTATAAGTTTGTGCAGTACTACTAACATTGTTCGTACTCTGTGGAAGCATTGCCATCGACCAGTAATCTTTTCCGTTTAAGGTAGACCTGTAAACACTGCCTGATTGCGTCCAAGTACTACCGACAGGCGCATAAAAAACGAAATCTGCGCCACTCGTCGCATTTTCAATAATTAGTAATTCATTCGATATAGTGGCTGTTCCTGAGTTGACTTTAATTTCAACAACATCATCGTTATCTTTTTGGAAATATAGAAAAGGCATGCCAATACCAGAAGTAGCTTGCAATTCATGTCCACTATCTTTCCAATTCATTGTCACCGTCCAATCCGAATAATCGGACACCGTTGCTTGTGAAGTACTCAATCCAGAAAGCCCCACTTCAATTGGAGCAGAATCCCCAATAACACCCCACGGAATATAGGTAACAATTAAACCTTGGTTGGTCGTTTTCAAAGTCATCGGGTAATTAAATAAGTTATCCGCATGATTTTCTCTGACCAATTTTGACCACCAATCATTGGTTGGTACTGGTTTGCCTATCGCATTGCCACTTAGTTGCGGCGTACCTGGAGGAAAGCCATTTCTACCCGCTACATCGGTTCCAGGAAAAGTACTGGTATAACTGCCGCTGCCAACGGTTGTGGTTTGGGCAAAACCAATAATAGCGTAAGCTAAAAAGGTTAAAATAAAGGACGCTTTAAACACTACTTTCCTAGAGTTGTACATAGTTATTATTTACAAATAAATTAAATCTTACTAACTTTAATCAATGAACTGTTTTTGGTTATTGTATGGACTAAAATTAATGACTACTACTAGGATTCTAGAAAAAAGCCCTACTACTTTACTACTGTATTTATTTATTTATTACCATTGCTTACATTTTTATTACTACATTTTACGATACTGGTTTTTACGATTAAATCGTCAGGCAAAAAATTGATAATTATCCGTGTCCCTTCATTAATCCGTAGTAGAAATTAATACCACGGATTAATGAAAGGACACGGATATTAGATAAAATTGTAATTTCTACTTTATCATTTTTTCAGCTGACCACCTAAACCTAGCTAAGCTATTCTCCGTAAAAAGAATATGAAAGTATATATCCAATGCTACTCTATATTCGCATTATTCATTTTTATCACTTCTTGTAAAGGACAACAGCAAACAGCCCCTTCACAGGAAGTTATCAACCAGCCCAAGCAATTGGCTAAGAATTTGCTTGAGAAAGACCCCTATTTTGCAGGAACTAAAACCATTACTACACCTTACGGCCCTAATAGTATCACGCGTAATATTATCCAAGATAGCAAGGGATTTTTTTGGCTGGCAACATGGGATGGCATCATTCGCTATGATGGAACATCCTTTACCAATTTCACCAATAAAGAAGGCTTAAGACGTTTTCGGGTATTTACTATTTTAGAAGATAAAATGGGTATTATTTGGTTCGGCACTATTGGCGCAGGAGTTTATCGTTACGATGGAAAATCCTTTACCAATTTTACAATAAAAGAAGGACTCGTCAATGATAGTGTTGCTTGTATTTATGAAGATAAAGCTGGAAATATATGGTTTGGCACCCAAGGTGGAATCAGTAAATATGATGGAAACTCCTTCCAAAATTTCACAACGAAAGAAGGGCTGACTGATAATGATGTTAATGCTATTGTTGAGGATAAAAATGGGCAATTTTGGATTGGGACTAGAGGTGATGCTTGTTTTTATGATGGGCAAACTTTTACCAATTTTAAAAATAAGGAAGGCAAATCTTTTAAAAATGTTCGGTGTGTAATAGCAGATAAAAATGGCTATATTTGGCTTGGCGGCAATGATGGACTTTGGCGCTATGACCCTGACAAAAATCTAGAATTACTTAGCAATTTAAGTACAAAATTTGTGGGCTATATCTACGAAGATACAAAAGGAAATATTTGGACTAATTCAGAAGGGGAAGATAGTCATCAATGGGTACTGTCTCGCTATGACGCAAAGCCCTTCCCTTATGAATTACCAATAGCCACTCCAATTAGGACAGAAGACAATATGTTTTTTGGGATTATAGAAGATAGGGAAAGCAATGTTTGGTTCGGTACATTGAAAGGAATATGCCGCTATGATGGGAAGTCTTTTAATTATTTTAGAGATAAAATGAATAAATGACTACTTTAGGGTTAAAATAGACTTTTAGTACTAAAAATTGTTCTATTGTTATATGGCTATATTGTTGAAAAACAATCGTTTATCGCAAAGTACTAGTGCCAATAACAATAAAATAGTATAGCAATTTAACCATAAAATAGTATAGATGAGCAAAAAATTCTTCAAAATTAGCATTGCGTTCGTTGGCATACTATTTACTTTGGTATTTTGTACCACTGTCATCCCTCCATTAATTGAAAATCCAGATATCATTGGCGCATTCTCAGCGGGTTTTGTCAATCCTTATGCAGCAGGCTATTCTACGGATGTGATTTGTTGTTGGATGATTCTATTAATATGGATCATCTATGAAGCGCCTAAAGTGAAATATGGATGGGTCTGTTTAGTACTTGGTATCGTTCCTGGAGTTGCGGTTGGATTTGCTTTATATTTGTTGCTTCGAACTAGGCAACTAACTAAAAAGGTTTAGCTATACCAAATTTTAAAATTTGGATCGCTCGCCTATCAGACAGTGTTCTAAAAGCTATTCTTCATACTGACTTTTCGCCCAATTTACGTTCGCTTTTTGCGCTAATTCAGTTGGATTTTCTGCTTTCCATTTCTTTAAAGTATTGGTAAAATAGGCATTATAAAACAAATATAGTTTATCATTTCTTATTTCATAAGTTTCAGGGTTAATCGTCACTTTTTCACCTGTTGTTGCCATGGCATAAGCGCACCAACTTCCGAATTGAGGGATATATTTTTCTGGGTTCGCCTTAAATTTAGCTAAATTATTTTGGGAAGAAAATCGAAATTTGGCGTTTTCATAAGTAAAGGTCAACGATTTATTCCCCTTTTTTACACTATTATCAAAATAAGAAACCACATCATAGCCATTGGCTACAAATCCTTTTTCTTGATTATAGGCTGTTGTTTGAGCTGTTAATAAAAGCGGGAATAAGAGTAATGCTAAAAAGGGTAGCTTTTTCATTTATTAGTATTTTTTATTTCAAAACATGCCAATAGCATAATAGTTAAGGGGTAGGAAATAATTGTTGGATTGCTTTATTGCTAAATTGTTGTTTGGCAACGTGTTACGACAACAATAAAACAATTTTAACAATACAACAATTATGTCCGACCCTTTAACAATATTACCAAACAAAAATATGCTATAAAAGTCAATTTAGGTACAATAGAATCATCGGCTCAATGGAGACAATCTATCATAAAATAAATTTAAAGCATCTTATTTTTTATCCGTTATGAACCAACGAAATAAGGGGCTGGCATTATGTAATGCTCAACCCCTTATCCTTATTGTAGTAGACTTCTGTTTTATTTAAAAGTCTCTATTCTTGTCTAATGACTTTACGAGTAAAAACTTCACCAGATGTTTTATCCCATACTTGTAAGAAATAAATACCTGCTGGTAAGTCATTTACATTCAATGTAGTAACGCCCGTAACAATTCTGGAAATATGCGTTTTACCTGTTCCATCAAATAATCGTAATTGTCCTTCTTCAAAAGCTTTTAATTGGACAATCAATTGATTTTCCATAGGGTTAGGGAAAACTTTAATGTCTAATTTCCCTCCTGCTTGTTCCACATTAAGTGGTGTCACCAAACGAGCTACTTCTTCTGAAGTTTCGTCTTGGAAATTAACAACATTACAATCTTCAATCATAGCGGTAAAGGTAGCACCTGCCTTAGCATGGAAACCTTCCTTTAAAGTTACACTAGAAGCAGCTGCAAAGGTTACCTCACTTCCACTTTCTACTGTTCCTGCGGATGAAATAGTCGTTGCTCGATAAGTACTGTCAGAGATATTAGTCTCGTCAATTACTATACTTTCAGGACAATTTTCAGCTGCTACACAAAGTTCGCCCGCACAGTAAATTTCAAAATTATCAAAATAGTAACAATCATCTGTAGTAGAATTTGGATTAAATAAGATAACTATATTATCCACTGTATTATTCGCAACACTACCTGGTTGATCTACAAAATCAAAAACTAGTCGCTCCCAAGCATTCTGCACGGTTGTTTTAACATTATAGCGACTATGACGTCCCGTAGGATAATTAGTAGGTTCTGCTTGGCTATCGTTTTCTAACTGTAAGATAATTTCTGTACCAACTGGCGCAGCTGTATATAAATCTATGTAAAATTTCTTGGTATTATTGACAAATAGACTAGCATCTTCAAAAGGAGCAATTGAGTAAGTAATATCGTCATACTGCGCGCCAGCATTTCGACAATACTGACCGACTAAAGCAGAACCGTTAATATCATTTGTACCAGGATTATTCGTATTATCGGTTAAAGTTCCTGAGCTTGATTTGTAGCTAATAATCGCCTCTGTATCAAAATCCTCTAATACCTGTTCTGGTGTAACTACCGCAACATCTAATAGAAGGGTTCGTTGTGAGCAATCATCCGTCGCAGTTATCGAACCGCCAGAAGTTGCGTCTCCCCATGTTACTGTAATAGCGCTCGTTCCTTGTCCATCGGTAATCGTAGCACCCGTAGGTACAGTCCAAGTATAAGTAACACCTGCAGTCGCATTTTCTATGGTATAAACTTCTCCTGCAGTTTGAGCAAGTACACTTGTACTACCTGACAAAGTTGGGAAAACGCCTTTGTAAACTCTAACGTAATCGACTTCCATTGCTTGTGGAAAAGTCGTCGTTCCATCAGGGCTTCCTGGGAAGTTTCCACCTACCGCTACATTTAATATGAAATGGAAATTTTGGTCAAAAGGCCAATTATCTGGAGAAACTTCATCTGCTGTTCGAGTCGCATATAATATATCATCTACGTACCATCTAATTAGGTTTTCTTCCCATTCAATAGCAAATACATGGAAGTCTTCATTAAAATTACCACTAGGTAATTGGTGAGTATTCCCTATAGACCGTCTAGTTTCAAAAGAAGAACCAAAATGAATCGTACCAAAAATTTCCTCAGGCTTATGCCCTAATAATTCCATGATGTCAATTTCTCCACTTCTCGGCCATGTTCCATAAGCATCGTCCGTTGGCATCATCCAGAAAGCAGGCCAAAGTCCTTGTCCAATAGGCAATTTGATAGATGCCTCAAAACGACCATATTTCCAATCTCCCTGATTAATAGTCCGAAGTCTAGAGGACGTATAATTAGCACCGCCAAATACTTCATCTTTAGCTGTAATCGTTAATTTCCCATCTGCCACGGTAGCATTTTCAGCTCTATAATACTGTAATTCTTGATTTCCCCAGCCACCGCTGCCTGTTCCTATTTGTGGCGTCCATTTGCCAAGGTCAAGTTCGCTTCCATCAAATTCGTCTGACCAAACCAAATAAGCACAAGTACAAGCATCGCAAGTTTCCCAAGTAAAACAAACATCTGTTGAGCCAGAAACGGTAATTACCCGATTAATGTTTTCTCCTGTTGTTTTAGTACAATCACTACCTGATTCAAGGGTTTCTTCTCCAGACCAGTTATCAAGCGTAAATTTATATTCTTGCTCTCCATGCTCCATTTCCATTGTTCCAGTCCATACACCATCTCCGTCAGCATCTGTCAATGGGTTAGCATCTCCAGACCAATTATTGAAAGCACCACTTACATAGACTGTTGTAAAAGAACCGCTATGAGCATTCATATCAACTGCGAAAGTGACCGCTGAAGTTGGTGTTGGAAGCGCTACACAACCTTTCGAGAAATAAATATTGTCTAAATAAAGAGTAGAACCACTTCCACCAGCAAATTTCATCTGATAAATCTTATCAATTGACATACCACTTGACGTAAATTCTGAAAGTGGAATATCATAACTATTCCAAGTACCTGGAGTTATTGGCGTCAAGGAAATAAGTTTTTCTATCGGATTCCCCCCATTATTTATAGGAGACACTGTTACCTCAGTAGCATCTGCCGTCCACATATCGATGTGCAAGTGATCCATTTGGGATAAGTCATTATCTGCTGCTAATTGAGTACCTTGGTAATTAAAGTTAGCATACTTTAATACCTCTCCTCCTGCTATCATTTCTACCGTCGCTGCTCCACTTTGTCCCCAATTTGGGTTAATCTCTGATATCCCTATATTCGTATAGGCGTCACTAAATATCGAAATAACATCTGCTGTATTACAAGTTGGTGTTGGCGCTGCAGTTGTTGGTCCAGTTGTGGTCGTCGTGACAAACATCACATCATCCCATAAATAAGTTTTACCTGTTCCTGCATTGCCAAAATCAAAGAAAATTGACGCTTTATTGTAGGTATTCGCCATATTTAATTCCGCTGTTCCAGCTGCTTGGTTCGCAAAATTAAATTCTAAGGTCTCCCAAGTATTCACTCCCGTTGTCGTTGCCTCCGTTTCTACGGTGATACCTGCATTACTTGCATCTTCTACTTTTAATCGTACTACCG
>Ga0208544_10001350_pt1 | contig 17035 bp, 33 predicted proteins | sample DEB08_DNA_9_FD_184526 | JGI IMG/M metagenome (GOLD analysis project Ga0208544, IMG submission 184526) | Aqueous microbial communities from the Delaware River and Bay under freshwater to marine salinity gradient to study organic matter... | ecosystem: Environmental > Aquatic > Marine > Coastal ... | reverse complement strand
GGCAATACAGAGATTACAATTGACTACAACGTAGCTACAGGTGCATTAACCACACCTACAACCGATGCGATTACCTCACTAAAGGGTAAAAACTGGACAATCAAAATTAACGGAGTCTTACAATGATTGATTTATATTTAAAATATGCTGACGAAGCTGAGTCCTTTGAAACCCTGTACGGCAAGAAAGAGGAAATCATTATTGATGAAGAAGGCGGGGAAATCATTATCCTTGTACCTGACCTCACCAAACCTCTTTACGCCAACATCGACACAATCGGTGTGATATACGAGCCACAGGAAATCGTTGACCCTGAGAACCCTCCTGAACCCGTGCCATATGACGGCTGGCACGTAAATGTACGGGTAGTAGGTAATGAAGACGCAAGTTTGTTAGAATTATTTTCAGTCTTTCCTATAAGCCCAAGACGAGTCTGGGGTTAAGTTTAGTTTATAATTTTATAATTTACGGGTGACGTATGGAAGAACAACGGTTAGCACGAATCGAACTCAAGCTAGACAAATTGTCCGAAGCCGTTGTGTCTCTCGCAAGAATGGAAGAACGCATGATAACTTTGTTTAACCGCATGGATGGCTATGACATACGGCAAAACAATATTGAAGACAGGGTATCAGAGGTAGAAAAAATTACTGTTAGTCGTGGTGCGGTCTTTAGACTAGTAGATAAACTCATTTGGATTGTTGTCGGTTTGGTGACCGCTGTTGTCATCGAAGGCTTCTTAAAACGTTAAAGAGGTCTTGCATGAAACGATTGACTGATTATGAATTTATTGACTTATGGAATCAACTAAAATCACCTACAGTAATTAGCAAGAAAATTGGCGTTGATGTTCGCAATATCCATCAGCGCAGACGCAATCTTGAAAATAAGTATAAGATTCGTTTAATATCCAACAGTCCAAACTCCCAAGAATATTACGTTCGTGACCACATGTCACGCATGGACGTGGACATAGAAAATGCCGTTATTTTTGTAGCAAGTGATGCACATTATTGGCCTGATGAAATCTCCGTAGCCCATCAAGCGTTTGTTAAGCTAGTCAAGAAACATAAGCCCGACATTGTTGTGATGAACGGTGATGCGGTAGATGGTTCTAGCATCTCAAGATACCCAAAGGCATCGTGGTCAACGGTTAAGATGCCAACCGTCAAGGAAGAAATTGAAGCAGTCTCAGACCGACTAGGTGAGATTGAAAAAGTGGCGGGTTCAGCTAAGTGTATTTTTACCCTTGGTAATCACGACATGCGATTTGAGTCGAAACTTGCTAACCTTGCTCCTGAGTACGAAGGGTTGCCAGGCTTTTCTTTAAAAGACCATTTCCCACGTTGGTTATTCTGTATGTCAGTTATGGTCAACAAGAATCTTATGATAAAGCACCGTTATCACAACGGATTACATGCGGCATACAATAATTCCCTAAAAGCTGGCACGTCAATCGTGACAGGCCATCTACATCGTTTGCAAGCCATAATTGTGTCAGATTACAACGGAACTCGCTGGGGCGTAGACACAGGCACATTAGCAGAGGTTGACGGTGACCATATGGGCTATGGGGAAGACTCACCCAAGAACCATTGTTCAGGCTTTGCTGTATTAACTATTGTAAATGGTCGTTTAATTCAACCTGAATTTTGTGCCGTGTTAGATGGCATTGCATACTTTAGGGGGCAACCAGTATGAAGCTAGTCAACGACTCAAAGAACTGGTCTAAGTGGTGGTCAATACGGCTATCTATTATTGGCGGTGCAATCTTAACTTTATTGGAGGCGTTCCCAAATGCTGTCGCAACTGTTATCTCTGTTCTCCCCGAACAAGTCACAACCCAAGTCGGTGACGAAATCCTTAGATTCATCGCCATTGTCTGCATCATTGCCTCCCCAATCGCAAGAGTCCTTAAGCAATCAAAACTTGATAGCCAAAACAACCAAACAACTTAGAAGGCATGAAGGGTTTGTTAGCCACGCATATAAAGATTCGCTTGGATATTTAACGATTGGATATGGTCGGCTCATTGACAAAGAAAAGAACGGTGGCATAACAAAAGATGAAGCAGAGTATTTGCTTGCAAATGATGTAAATGGTGTCTATGAAAGTCTTACACATTATTTACCGTTCTTTCAGCATCTTGATGAACCACGGCAAGCGGTCTTGTTAAACATGGCATTTCAAATGGGCGTTCATGGTGTGCGACAATTCAAAAATACCCTCAGACTAATTGAAGCGGGTAACTATGATGGCGCAGCTGACAATATGTTGGAATCATTATGGGCGCAACAAACACCTAATCGGGCACAAGAAATGGCAACGCAAATGAGGACTGGTGTATGGCAATCTGGCTAAAGTTTAAAGGTTACATAATTGGCATTGCAGGCGCTATATTAAGCGTTCTAGCGATTTATTTAGCAGGGCGTAAGCAAGGTTATGACTCAGCAGAAAACGACATGAGAGAGGCTGATAATGCACGAGCAAGGAAAATTGAGGACTTGGCGGATAGGGTTCGCAGGGCTGATGGCGATAACGTTACTGCTATTGAACGGTTGCGCGTTGCCAAGCGGCTCAGAGACCTCTAGGACGATTTGCAGAGAGTTAGAGAGGGACTTGCCTACCTACTCTGTTAAAGACACGCCACAGACCCTAGAATCAGGCGCACGGTTCATTGATATATTTAACGCTGTGTGTGGTGTGGCGAATCCTCGATAAAGCACGATTTTCTGAGAATAAATAAACTATTGGGTCGCTAATTCCCAACGATTCGCCACAGGTAAAAAAGTATATCCACTTATGTATGTTGCGAGTACACAAGATTATGATATGGTTGCATTTTTAAATTTTAGCGACATGTATTCTTTTCCTTTACTTTGGCTTCAACAAACTGACAAAACTCAAACACGGTTGGCGATTTGGGCAATTGCCATAAGTCCACTTCATCTTTTGTCAGCCCTATCCAGTCACGTATAGGCTCACTACACTTGACACAGTAAAGCGCATAGCCGTCACTTGCTTTAACGCCACACTCAGCGCAACCTTGTTCAATTAATTGCGAACACGGATAACATAACTCAACTGTCATAAGCAATGAAGTATTGGTACAACCTTTAGATAGGCATTTCATAAAATTAGCCAATGTAAGTAGATGCAAGGATTAAATCGCGGTTTTTTTCTTGTATGTACCGTTTGTAATTGATGCGAAACATGCGTTTTTTGGTCGGACTAAAATGTACATCTTGATTATCATCAAACATATTGTTAATAAGTTTTTCTTGAAAGTACTTAGGGTCAATGTCTAAAAACTCTAAGTACAAACCAATGTTATCACCGAGCAAAAACTCCATTGCGTCTTTGGCAACAGGGGCAAACTTTTGAGTTGCACTCGGTTGTGCTAAAGAGTCTAAAACCGCACGATTAATTACAGCGCTTATAAGTTCTTTGTATCCTTTAATTTCATCTAGCATTTCTTGCTCCTTTGCACCAACCGAACGGGTCATGAGCGGGTAACGCATCATAGGTATATTCTTTTGGCGCTAAATCATGTAAGTCGGAATAGTTCGGGTCAACGTAAACATTTTTAATCGCACCGTTGCCCGACATCTTTTCCATCAAAACACGTTTTTCATTGATAAGGTTTCGCATCACCTTGTTTGATTGACCACCCGTTAAATTGAACTTTGTGCTGAGTTCTTTAATAGTGCGAGGTATTTTGCAAAAGTTTACAACGGTATCGTAGTCCACTACTCTTTTACGCATAATGAAGGCTCCAAATAAGTAAGGTAGTCCATATAAAAATTACCACAACAAAAGTGACGGCTATAAACTTCATATGATGTCACTCAACGAGTTTTGTTTCTATCTCTATCAACTTCTCTATAAAGTGCGCTGCCTTGCGAAGATCATCGACCCCACCCTTTTTGCGCCACCGAGATAGATACTTAACTGCTGACCCGTCCAAGTAGCCCAACTCCCAGGCTACAATTGCGTCCCACGGTTCTATGGGGGTTTTGTAGTGGTTACCGCCAATTTGTTTGTTATTAGCTGTCATAGTCGCCTCAAATAAAGTTAGCTGTCAATAAAGTCATAAATGCAACAAATGCAACAACGTATGCAACTGTCGGAACGCGTTTTGATTTTGAGTAGTCACGGGAATATTCGCCACCGATGCTTTCACGCAATGTGCGACCCGTCCAGTTAGGGTGTGATAGGTCGGCAAAGTAACCGTAATTGTGGTCTGATTTCATTTTTATAATCTCCTTGTGAAACTAAATATTAAATTTGTGTTGGAAATAAATACATAGGTATTTACCCCTATTGCTAAAATTCAAATTCCTTTAATTCATACCTACCGTTTTCTTTGCGAAACCACCCATGCACGATGACACGCCAGTTAGATCGCAACATCTCAGGTAATGCCTCGCTCTCCTCAATTTTTTTAATGCGTGATGACATGTTGCTTTTGCTAGTAACTTGGACTGCTAAGGTTTCATTGTTACCAATTGCTAGTATGTCAATGCAGCCAAACAGGTCATGCTTACGCTTGGTGAAGTAGTTGTAATGCTCCACATTAGCTGTTTGATAGCCTAGTTTGCGTAGGTGCGCTATTGTGCGTTGACTAGGCGTCATTTCTTAATCAACGCTGTAAGCATAAATCAACGCTGTAAGCATAAAGTTAATTTGTGCCGAAACGCTCCTACACTCTGCATCTGCCAACTGTTTAATCATTGCTCGCATCTCTGGTGTCATGCGTATGTTTACGAATACTGTTTTCATGCTTCCTCCTGATAGTTGTGGTCATATGTTACGTCTGTTACAAATCCATCGTCAGGCTCACCCGTGTCGATTACATCCCAATCGGTTGACGCCATTGCGGTATCAAAGGCATCGTCTTCATCCCAACCTGTGACCATAATCTCAACGGTCTGAATTCTTTTGGCTCTTACTATGTAGCGGTTCATGTGTTCTTTTCCTTTATCAACTTCTCAATCTGCCTAGCAAACACTTTCATTCCTGACTCTGTTACGTACAACATATTTAGGTCGTCTGCTTCAATGGTTACACGTCTAAGCAACTTATCAATCTCACAGTCATCAAGTCGTGTCAATTTACTCGCCTCTTCCCAACCTGATTTAAACACCCGATATGCAGGGTCTTTAATGGTCAAGTTGAATTCACCGTAGATTTCTAGGAACTTGCGTTCTATGTCGTTCATTTAAAACTCCGTTACGTAATCGTCAAGCCCATAATTTAGCCAAATGCGAACTAATACGCGTTCTGCATCAGTCTTAAATGGGTAATTCCAACGGTCTAGTGTTAAGCCTGATGGGTGCATTTTTTTCTCCTATTCGTTAAATCAACAAACAAATATTAACCCAAAAGTAAACACCTGTGTGACTATTTTGTAGGGACAAACCCTAGTATTTGCACTTTAGCCACAGCGTCTTCCCAACCAAAGCCAACAATGACGGTATCACCAATGCTAGTCAGGTAGGCAATCCAATCCTTTTGTACGGGGGATAATCGCCCACCTGTTTGGCGCTTCATCTCTATCCAAAGGTGCAAGGCAGGCACGAAAAGGTCGGGGATTCCTGCCACACTACCTGTTGCCTTTAACTTCATAGCAACGGCGGGGTGTCTGTGACCGCCCATAGGAATAGCAAATATACGTTCATCTCGATTGCGTCTCCACCATTGCACGAATAACATCTGTTCTTGGTCTTCGGTCATGCCCAATACCTCCTAAGTACTTTCTCAAATTTACCCTCTTTCTTGTATTGAACAATTGAGGGTGGCGTAGCACTATTTAAATTTAGCGCCATTTCATCAATAGTGTCTACGTTTAACGCTCCGTCAATTGCTTTGGCTTCTTTAGATATATCTGCAAGGCTCTGTAAGGCTCTCTGTCGAGCGTAACCGTCATGGGTAATGGCAAAGTATTCGCGCACTGGTTTATCGCTTAGATTGCCGTAATACGTCACGGCTAACATCTCTTTACCACTTGTCTTGCTCGTATGATTGCGCCACACCCAAGAGGTTACTTGCAAGTCATTGCCCTCAATGCCCATAATGTCATCATCATGCAATTTAAATTGTTTTTCTTTCGGGGGCGGGAACGCATGACCACATGCGGGGCAAACTGTCGCGCTTGCGTGACATATCTCGTGACAGTTGTCGCAGATACGCACGGGGGCATCGCCATTGCCATCGCCACTTTTCTTTGGCGGTTGCACAGCCGTGATCGGGCCATGTTGAGCGACCACGCCTGCGAAGTCTAGGACTAGGCAATGGTCGGTATGTGATTTAGGGCGCATACCGCGACCCGCCATTTGCACGTACAAGGAAGGGCTCATGGTAGGTCGAATCATAGCGATTAAATCAATGTCAGGGTGGTCGAATCCTGTTGTTAGCACCGAACAGTTAGTAATCGCTTGCAATTTACCTGACTTAAAGTCGTTCAATATGCGCTCACGTTCCACCTTTGGTGTGCCACCGTCTACGCAAGCGGAAGGTATATTGTGCGCGTTCAACAATTGCGATAATTGATGCGCGTGGTCAACGCCCGAACAAAACAATAACCAAGCCTTCCGATCACCCGCCAAAGACAATATTTCGCGCACGACCTTAATGTTTTTGTCTGAATTGTTCATTACTTGTTGCAACTCGGACTCAATGTATTCGCCTCCGCGTTTATGGACTTTGGATAGATCGTAATTGAGCGTGGTGACTTTAGATCGTAACGGTGCTAAATGGTTAAGATAGATCAATTCTTCAATGCTAACGGGTTCAATCAGATCATCAAACAAAGCATCGCCCTCGGTGATTAAACCGTGCCCAAGACGATACGGCGATGCGGTCAAACCAATTACCCTTAATGCGGGGTTAATCGCTTTAAGATCGTTTATAAGCGTTCTATAACTACCCTCATCTTTATGTGACACTAAATGGCACTCATCAATAATGCAAAGGTCAATATGCCCTAGTTTTGACGCCTTGTTTCGTACCGTCTGTATACCCGCAAAAGTGATGGCGTCTACTTGTCTCTTGCCAATGCTTGCACTATAAATGCCCATCGGTGCATTAGCCCAATGTTGGCGCATCTTCTGAGAGTTCTGTTCTATCAATTCCTTAACATGAGTGAGCATTAAGATGCGAGTTTGTGGCCATTGTTGCAAAGCATTCTTACACAGCGCGGCAATCACATGGCTCTTGCCTGAACCCGTTGGCATGACTAAGCATGGGTTTCCTTTGTTGGTGCGAAACCATGCGTAGAGTTCGTCTATAACGCGTTGTTGATAGGGTCTAAGCATCGTTAATCCTCTGCCCTATCCATCGCATGACTGGCACAGCCATTGAATTGCCAAGGGCTTTATAACGTGGCCCATCAGATGTTGGCTTGCCTTTTGGTTGAATGTCTGTGTAATTATCAGGGAAGCCTTGAAGACGTTCTGTTTCTTTACAAGTTAACTTACGCACTTTTTTTTGCTGCACTAATGGTACATTATTACCACCTGTGCCCCATCTGCTTGTTACCGTAGGGCATATTTTTACTTGTTTAATTCTGCTGTCTGTTCCATGATTTTCATAAACAATGCTTGCGTCAATTTTTGTGGAATCATTTTTTTTTGTTTTTTCGCTCTTCTTAGTATCCCTGCACAGGCTTTCGCGCTCAAAAAGAACCGCTGCGGCACTTCTCCAGTCTCCAAGACAGCCGACAACAAACACACGTTTACGTCTTTGGGCGACTCCAAAGTATTGAGCGTCAAGCACTCTGTAAGCGAACCCATACCCGAGTTGCGCCACCGCCCCGAGGAAGGAACCAAAGTCCCGCCCTCCTCCGCTTGACAAAACGCCAGGGACGTTTTCCCAGACAAACCATTTGGGTTTAAATTTGTCAAGAATTGCACAATAGGTGAGGGCGAGGTTTCCTCTAGGGTCTTCAAGTCCTTTTCTAAGCCCTGCAACTGAGAATGATTGGCAGGGTGTTCCCCCGACCAAAAGGTCAATTGTTCCAATGTCCCACTCCTTAAATTTAGTCATGTCCCCAAGATTAGGAACGTTTGGATAATGATGAGCAAGTACTTGGCTTGGAAACTTTTCAATTTCAGAGTAACCAACTGCCTCCCACCCCATATGATGCCAAGCTACTGTAGCAGCTTCAATTCCTGAACATACGCTTAAATATTTCACCCCACAACCCTCCCATCAAACGCCAATCTAAACTTATCCGCCTCACCCGTAGCACACGCCTGCGGGTTAGCTAATATCTCTGAAGCCGCATAAACATTCGCATCGGGCTTGCCGTTAGCTATGTCGCCAAACTGCGTATGCCACACGGTATAGTCGTCATTCGCTGTATATCGCCACGGCACAATGTCGGGGTGTATCGTGCCTGATTCACAACCTTTACGTTGAAAAGTTAGTGGTATATCGTCCGCTTTGTGCTTCTCGCACCTCCACGTACTATTTTCTTTCGGTGTAGCGTGGGCGCAAGTGCGACAGCTAAAAGTCTTTGGTAGTTCTTGCTTATGGCAAAAGCTGTGAGCAGAGCAGAATTTACATTCAAACCAAGACGGGTCTGTAGATAACGGAGGTGGCATACGATCATCGAGGGCAATACGGCGACCACGGTCAACGTACTTTTGCGCTAAGTCTTTGTCTAAACGCACACGTTCGGTGTAGATTTCGTCATTGTCTTTGCAAATGGCAAAGTACAAAGCACGGTCAATGTTAAGCCCAAGCATATAGACGTGCATTTGCACCCAATGTTTCTTCTGAGCCTTTTCCACTCCATTCTTTTCTAGGTCTTTGAAGTTTTTTAGGTTGTGCGTCTTAAACTCAAGCAAATGGACTTTTTTAGGCGACTCAGGAACACCTGAACTGGCAATCGCGTCCGCAGACCCAGACACATGGCTACCAAAATCAACCCTTGATTGTGCGCTTCTGACGTCCACTCCAATGGCTCGCAAATCACTAATAATGATGGCTTCTTCTTTGTGACCCCTACGAAACAAACGCAACATTCTGCCCGTGAATTTGGTCGGCATAACAAAGCGAAAATTGAGCCACAAGTATCGTTCGCACGGGTGTCCGAGTAACGATGCACCCATGTGACCACGGGCGGGTTCTTGTTGGCTTTCGTGGTGAGCATCTATCAGGTTTGCAATTGTTTTGGGTTTAGGTATAATCAACTCACTCTCCTTTTGTTTGTTTCTTTGCCCTCAATCTCCCGACTGAGGGCGTTTTTTTTGCTTAGAACGGTGCGTCCCAAGGTGCTTTGCTACTAGATGGTGCAGGTGTGCTAGGAATAATAGGCATACCGCCATTTAATGCCTTAAACCCTTTTACCTCATTGCGTGGGTCGTAACCCTCACGGGCACTAATGGCGACCTTAATTGAGAGCGTAGCGCCTAATAGTTCGTCTGTATCATTTAAGACAGCTTTGCCAATGGCACGGCACAGTTCGCCTAACTGTTGTTGCCCAATGGTCTCTGCTGTGGTGTTAGGGTTTTGAACCGTAATCATGCCAAACACAACACGACCTGCGTGGTTCTCGCCTGTGATGTCATAGCGCATATTTAAATACTTTCCAGTTCCTGCCTTAGTACTCTTGACTTCAGCACCGTTGATAACAGCGTTGTACCAACCCGCAGGGATTGGGTCGTAATTGCTTGTTGAAACGGGAACGCTATCTACTGAGAATGTTTGATCTAAACGCATGGTTACTACTCCTTTGTGGTAATTGCAAATGACGGACGACCCGCCGTGGTTGTGATTGCGTCCAAAAGAACGCGGGTAATGCTTTCATCTGTGGCTTTCCAAGCTGCCAAATTGATGTCAGGCTTCCATCTAAATAGTGCTGAAAGATGATCGGTTAAACCGTTTTCACGAGCGATCTCTTGTAGCTTGTCAGCGTCAATCTTGCGATTAAGCCTGCCTACAATCTTGACCTTGTAGCGACCAATCTCGTAATTCTCTGTACCGTCAAAAGCCGTATCAATGTTTAAGCGTTTAAGCATAATGTCTTCAGCTTGTCTACGTGCCTCGACTGCTTTTGATTCTGCGTTTTTAGCCAAAACCCACTCGGCAATTAAGTCGTCAATTTCGTGCATGACTAACCCCCAATCTTACGAATGATTGCACCCAAATCGGGGGCTTCCCAAGCGTCTAACTTGCCCGAACGATCTTTAGCTTGCCACAGCCCGTCACTCTCGCACATAAGCGCACGTCTTGGCACACCCTCTTGGTCTTTCTCAACACGAAGGGCTAAGACCTCATCAACAAAGTATGGGAGTTGTTGCCCTAACTTAGCCCCAGGCATACTAGGTGCATATAATATGCGCCCTGCCTCATCTGCTGACTTTTCGCACTTAGCTGTGAAGTAAACGTTCTTGTTAGACAAATCACGGAACGCACGAATAATGTCTGTCATCTGCTCTTGTAATGCACCATATGCTTGGCGCGGGTCTTTTGCTATCTTTTTCTCGAAATTAAGTACAACCTCCGCAATCTCGCTGATAGAATCAAGTGCTACTGAGTCAAACTTTTTGGCTTCCTCAGATTCGCTTGCCCATTTGTACGCTTCACGTAATGTTTCCATACTACTAATTTCAATGTAAGGTAAGTTAGAATCGGCAATGCTTAGTAACCCACCCTCTGCTGAAAGAATGATAGGGTTAGGTAAAGTTTTAATAAGCGTAGTCTTGCCCGACCCCGCTTGACCGTACACAACTACTTTTACGCCGTTTGCAGACGCGTTTCCTGTTGATTTAAGATTGATCGCCATTTGGCTCTCCTAGTGTTTAACACCGTTTGGAACAATTCCGTTTGGTGCATGGTTGACATATTACACAAACAAAATTAATATGTCAACACATATCAACAACTATTAGGGTTAACAATGAAAACTAAAGAGGCTATAAAGTATTTTGGCAGTATTAAAAAGTTAGCCGATGAGATTGGTATTTGGCCTCACGTCATATACCGTTGGGGCGATAGACCGCCATTGGCTCGGCAGTACGAGTTAGAGGTGAAAACAAAAGGAAAACTGAAGGCGCAAACAAATGACAAAACTTGAATCTGCTTTACTTTACGCAAGTTGGGGGTGGCATGTATTGCCCGTTGTCCCCAACGGGAAAGTGCCTGCTACAAGGCACGGCGTACATGACAGCACTATTGACCCTGTGAAGATTAATCAATGGTGGACAGAGAACCCAAACTACAACATCGGTGTCGCAACTGGAGAGAAATCAGGCATCGTAGTATTTGACATCGACCCACGTAACGGTGGCGAAAAGTCTTGGGAGCAATTCCAAAGTGAGCATGGTGCAGTACCTGACACGGCACAAGCGTTGACCGCAGGTGGTGGCGAGCATTATGTTGCACGTTTAACGGAAACAATTAGATCGTGCAAATTACGTGATGGCATTGATTTTTTAGCCGATGGTCGTTATTTCCTTGTTTACCCAAGCACTATAGAAGATAGGCGATACGAATGGGAAGCATCTTCTGACCCGATTGATGGCGTAGCGCCGATGACCATTCCTGATCGTTGGGTGGTCGCTATGAGTGAGCAAAAAAAAACAGCGACAGCAACGGGCGGTACGGGTGATTTAATACAAGGCAATCGTAACGATGGATTGACCTCGTTAGGTGGTGCAATGCGTTCGCATGGTATGACGGAAGCGGAAATCTTAGCCGCGTTATCTGTCGCCAACGAGCGCCGTTGCGAGATACCATTACCAGCCTCTGAGATACAACAGATCGCACGATCAGTTGCACGGTATGAGCCTGAGTCGGATGTCGCAGCGAACGCTGCGATTGGTTCAGACGTTGCAAAGGCTTTGCTTGAGTCATTAAAGGAAGAAACAGGGTACTTTCTGACACGAGGCAGTTCATTCTTAGGTCAACCATCGCCCCTGCCTTGGATTATTAAAGGTTGGTTACCCGCCTACTCAACAGCAATGGTTTTTGGCGAGTCAGGCATTGGTAAGACGTTCTTTGCGCTTGATATGGCGTGTTCTATTGCTTCAGGTATTAACTGGCAAGGACTTAGAACAGATGAAGGCGTAGTCGTTTACTTGGCTGGTGAGGGCAACTTTGGTATGCGTCAACGGGTCGCGTCTTGGTGCATGGCGAATAAAGTAGACAGACTTGACAATTTACTCATATCGAATAAGCCAATTGATTTGGATTCATCCTCTGCTGCGAGTGAGGTGCTGTCTGCCGTGTACGAGATGACCAAAGAACCCGTTAAGTTGGTGGTTATTGATACGCTCAATAACCATATGTCGGGTGACGAGAATAGTGCGCGTGACACAAGAACCATGCTCAATAGTTGTAACGTTATTTCAAGTGCTTTGGGTGCGTCTACGATGCTCTTGCATCACATGGCTCACTCAGCCGATGCTAAGTTCAGGGCGCGTGGTTCTAGTGCTTGGCGTGGGGCTTTGGACTCAAGCATTATGTTGTCGTATGAGTCAGATCAAGTTATTAAAGTTTCCTGCACAAAGATGAAAGACGCACCTGAACCGACTGAATTGTTCGGTGAATTGCTAGAAGTTGACCTTGGTTGGTTAGATGAGGACGGAGAAAAGATCAATGGGGCGGTTTTTAGATTGCGAGATTACACCCCAACCAAGAAAGAAACAGGATATGCCAAGCATAAAAAGATATTCGATAATGCGTGGTTTGATTCGGGGGCTGAGTTATTAAATAATCAACCATATATTAGTCGGTCAGCATTATCTGATTATCTATCAGCCAATTTAGAATATAAAGAAAGCACGATTGATAAACATTTAAAACCCAGTTCCAAGAACTGTTTAATCAATGATTTAATAATAGGAGAATATATAAAGCAGGTGTCAAATGGGTGGATTGTGGTCAGTAATGAGGGTGCAAGTGCGCTCATGTTGAGGAAAAATGGGTAACGTACTCAACGTACTGTACCGTACTATTGGGTACTATAGTACGGTTGACAAGGCAGAAGAAAAACGTACGCACCGTACTACTACTCTTTAGAGTAGTACGGTAGTACGGTACTGATGTGGGGTGTTTTTGCATCAAAATAGTGCATAAATAGCTTTGCTAAAGAAATCTTAGAATTTAGACAAAAAGGGAAGAAATGAAAGATTGCGATAAGTGTGGGTCAAAAGATATAAAAATAGGAATAACTAATATTGTTTCAGGTGCAACTGTATATCCATTATATTGTGGTGATTGTAATAAAGTATTTACTAGATATATTAAAAAGAATATTGCACAAGAATATGAAAGAACACATGGCAAACTTAAATATGTGGAAACAGATACTGCAAAGTATATAAAACAAAAAGCTATATTAATTAAATGTGAAGTGTGTGGCAAAGGCGAATCCGAAAAGCACCATTGGTCGCCCAGACATTTGTTTGGTGATGAAGCAGACCGATGGCCTACTGCTATGTTGTGTCGGAGTTGTCACCAAAGATGGCACAATATTGTGACGCCGAACATGAGTGCGTAATTTTTTTTACGAAGAGGTGCTACACACATTTTGAAATGGTATTTGCATTACAGAAAGGTGCGCGGGTGTGTTTTGGTTTTGGCTCGCACATTACAGAAAGGTGCTAGGGTGGTGCTAGGGTGGTACTCGCACCGATTTGGCAGATAGCAATGAGAATTATTCTCATTCGCTGTTGTCAATGATAATCATTCGCGTTTGACAATGATTCGCGTTTGCATTGGACAATGATTCGTATTTGCATTAAATCGAAAGCGCAAACCGATAGCGAAAAACTATCAAACATTACGCAAAGCGTTAAAACGGCGTACAGCGCGTTTTTTTTATGCAGTCTATGCTTGGGTATTAGTAAACCGATAAAACCGCTTAAAACGCGTTTTAATCGTTATGCTTTGCGACTATTGATTACTGGATTTATCATAGTTTTTGACTATTGGAAACAATGATAGTTAAAAACTATTGGTTTGTCAAACGCTATAAAAATATTTGTGTTTACTTGATTAACGCCAGGCCTCAGAGTAGAGGTGTAGCAAAAATTCAACCCACACAATAGAGAAAATAAAATGACAAAACCTGATTTTATTGAATTAATAGCGAAGCAAGGTCAAATCATGCGTAGCGACGCAACAAGCGTATTTGAGTTGTATAGAAAAATGAAGATCGTTAACGCTACCGCGTCGCATGGATATGAAATTAAACATGGTGCGTTTTTAGATCAAGATGTTATTACTCGCGCTATAAACCAAGTTAACGCTGTAAAACACTAAATTAAACTTAAACACTAAACTAAACTCAAAGGCAAACAAAATGACACAATCACAATTTTTAATAGCATGTAACGAAGTCGGTGTAACGCCTGAAATAGCGTTAGAAAACGACTTAATTGTTGAAGCGTTAAAAGACCGTAATTACGCGTTAGTAATAGAACTTTTACTCAACCAATTCTAAACTTGCACACGGCCGCGCATCTTGCGGCCGCTACTAAACTAAACTAAAAGGCAAACATCATGAAACAAGTAACCACTATTAAAACAGGCTCATTTGGCGCAGAATTTTTCACGACTTACAATTTTAAAAGCGGTCACGTTTTACGTAAGTACTTAGACGGTCGCGTAATCGCGTATACACCCTCAGGAAACTACGCAAGTCAGCCGACAATGTATAAACTAATTGCGGTTGTGCGTGATCACGTTAACGCTCAATAGACTCGTACTAAAATTTTTAACCCGTCACTTCCTGACATGTTTTAAACAAAAGGAAACAAACAAAATGAAACAATTAGCACAATCAATTATTACAGTATCAATCGGCATATTTTTGATCGTGTCTTACTTTCAATCGCTCTCTTCAGCATGGGGTATGTAATGTATAAAATAACTGACATTACAAAAGCAACTGTAAACAACAAAAAATTAAAAATATTTACAGTCTTTAAATTAGTTGATCATGCCTATATTTTTCTTGGTAGATTTACCGCAACCGTTAAGACTGCAAATAAAAATCTTTTGGAAGTTTTTTTAAGCAAGTAAGTATTTTTTTAACCCGTCACTTCCTGGCATGTTCTAAACAATAGGAAATAAACAAAATGAAAATGACTATAAACAAATATGATTTTGCGCGTGAATTTCACAACATGAATCGCAATAACTTTTCAAAAGAAGCCCTTTATATACTTTTTGATTATTTTGATGAAATTGATGAAAATTTTGAATTGGACGTTATTGCAATTTGTTGCGAATATTGCGAAGCGACGCCGATTGAAATTGCAGATATGTACAACATAGATCTACCAGATATTAATGGGCTTGATGAAAACGAAGCATACGAAGCCCTTTTTCTTGTCGTTAGCGAATGGTTGTCTTTTGAGTGTGTGTTTATAGGAAGCACAAGCGATAAAACAATTATCTTTCAAAATATTTAAGGGGTAGAAAATGAGAAAAACAGTAATAGATAAATTATGCGAACAATACAATCAAGCGAACGGGTTTACATACCCCTCAATAGGGTATCTATACTTTGCTGATATTACGGGTAACGGTCAGCCATTACAGCGTAGAGTGTGGCAGATTATCAGCATGGGTGGTGGTGTTTCACGTTCGCTATTGAATGGGAAAACATATAAGCATACCGCTGAATACTTAAGACGTGAATTGGAAAAATTAGGGGTGACAGCATGAAAGCATACATAAAAACGCATCAAACGCGCTCAGACGGTACGCGCGATAGTTTTTCAACCATATCAGTAGACTGCAAAGAAAAGCCCTTAACATGGCAAATAATGGGTTTACAGTATACCGCTACTGGTTACGGTTCAAAAATACCGACACAATATATGGTCAGGTTTAACGATAAATGGCGGCGCGTATATTGCGCGGTTTATAGCAATATCGGTACGCTATATATTGGAAAACGAAGCGATAATTTAATAATTGATATTGAGGTTTAATCATGAAACAAATATATAAAGTACTTTCAATTGATGCGTGGGGTAACGCTGATGAGGGTTACGAATGGAACAATTGGTTTAATGTTGGAACAATTGAAATTGATATAAATTATAGCGAATCAGACGTTATGCAAGCAATGTTTGATGCAGGGTTTATTACCAATACAAATGGCGGTTATGTTGATGATGATCAATATAATTTGGTTATTTGCGACAAGCAAACTAATGAGCCATTGTTTGCCATTGAGTATGGCTCTGTTATTGATGGGGTTGCAGCATGATCACAGATATTATTTACAGCACATTCGCGCTAATTTGTAGCGCGGTAACCATTGTTTTATTTTGTTTTTTATAGGGGTTTAACAATGCTTAATTTTTCGGGTAGTGACCCTTCAGGGCGCAAATCTCAAATAAGGGAAAGTGAATTCCCTTACAATGACGGGTATTCAGTCTTCACATGGCACGATAGTGGCAATGGTATTGTTTTATGGCGGGAACAGCATGAGGTTACACCATGGATTAAAGCGTTTTCAATTGCTACAAAATGGTTAGATGCCGATCACGCATGGCTAGAATGATCAACATGTAACCCCCTCAAACCCGCCTAACGCGGGTTTTTTTTCGCCTATACTGTCGCAATGGGACAACATGGAAAACTATACAGCGGGAAAGCATGGGCAGCGATTCGCAAAAATCAGCTTCAAAACAGCCCATTGTGCGCGTATTGTTTACGCTTGGGTATTGTCACTCAGGCCACAATAGGCGATCACATAAAACCGCATCGCGGCGATTTTCGCCTATTTTTTGACCCGTCAAACGTGCAGAGTTTATGTAAACCATGTCACGATTCGGTCAAGGCACGGGAAGAACACGCGGGACAATCTATCGGTTGTGACGCGCTGGGTTTACCGTTCGACAAAAAGCATTGGTAAAACTCAAGCCATTTTAAGGCGCTGTACGCGATTTGTTTAATAAGCCATGCCGTACCATATGGTCTGAGGCTATCGTGCCGTGCTAGTCGGTTTGATGCGCTTAAATAGGGGAGGGGCGGGGTCAAACTAAAACGGGTTTACGGGCAGTAC
>Ga0208544_10001348_pt1 | contig 17045 bp, 8 predicted proteins | sample DEB08_DNA_9_FD_184526 | JGI IMG/M metagenome (GOLD analysis project Ga0208544, IMG submission 184526) | Aqueous microbial communities from the Delaware River and Bay under freshwater to marine salinity gradient to study organic matter... | ecosystem: Environmental > Aquatic > Marine > Coastal ... | reverse complement strand
GAAGACATCGGAAGGAATCGGTGAGTTCGGCGTGGTGAAGGTCACCAGGTCGTAGTTGTGGTTACCGTTCAGGGCGATGTCCGTGAAACAGCTGTAGTTGTTCAGGTTGAGCAGGGGGTCGGTGGCTTCCAGACGACCAGTAGCGATCTGCGCCGCATAGTTGCGGGTGATGCTGCTGGTATTTGCGGGACAAACCACATCGGGAGCGGTTTTGTCTTCCGCCAGGATGTTACCCCAACAGGTATAAGCAACTACTTGCTCCATGCTGCTGAACGAGAAGGCCGTTAAAGTTACATCCGTTGAACCAGCAGGGATGCCACAGAAATCATCATCTTCGATACGGACAAGAGCCGTTTGTCCGGCCATCAGTACCTGGTTGACCGTACCCGTACCCGCCATGCTCTGGTTAACGAGTTCGGTACCATTTACATCAATGATCAGGAAATCGAAAAATTGATCCGCACCATTGAAATCGTAGTCAAAAGATACGATACCATCATAAGGAGCCGTGAAAGCAGCAGCTACTTCTTCACCATAACGGATCGACAGGTCAATGGCTGCTGGCGTCAGTGTAGTAATAGCAAACTCAGCAGCACAACCACCGTTGCCCAGGTCTTGGGTCAAAACCCAATCGCTGTTACGGAATTCCGTGATGGTACCAACTGGTTCTAAAATCTCTACGGAGTAGGTGTGGGGGCCACAGCCGCTGATCACATCAGAAGTCGTTCCATCAACCGTAACATTAACGTTTCCGGCACAAGCCAGGTTGTTGCCGGTCAAAACCATTCCTGGCGTAATCCGCGCAGAACAGTCGGCACCCAAAGTAACGTTCACATCACCAATACAGCCTACTTCCGTAGCGACAAAGGTGCTGATAATGGTTACGGTCGTCGTACAGCTAGAAGTCAAGCCGTTTACATCGGTAACCGTAAGGGTAACCACGTTGGCACCCGTGTCGAAACAGTCGAAATTAACTGCGCTCTGTACAATGCTCTCCACACCACAATCAGCGGTAGAGCCGCCATCAACGTCAATCGTGACGGGGGTGGCATTATCCAGTACAATCGTTTGGTTGGGCAGACACACCGCCAGCGGCGGTGCACAGCACTGTACTGACAGTTCATAATTACCCGTATTCGTACCAAAACCAGTTACGAAAACGTAGTAGTTTACCCCAAGGGTGGTGGAGAAACTAACCGTGGAACGAACGATGGAAAAACCACAAGCAAAGTCGTCATCATTACCCACAACACAAGTCAAAGCACCGCAAGAACCAGAGAAGACACCCAGTTTGGTGTCGAAGTTCGTGCCGGGGTTACAGGTCGACAGGGTAAAGTCATTTCCAGTACCAGGAAGGACATACCAAATGCCGCGAGCACTCGTCAGCGTAGTGCCACAAAATGGCAAACCAGCAGCAACCGTACCGCCAGCAGTACTACCCGTTACGTTTGGACCACAGGCAAGGGGAAGGGCGGTTGTACAGATTGAACCGGGTGCGGGGGGCACACAGTTGACGGACAAGGTAAAGGCTCCGGCATTCGCACTAAAACCAGTCACGAGTACAAAATACGTCGTACCGGGTACCGAGGTGAAAGTAACCTGTGATTGCAAACCACAAAAGTCATCGTTACCCGTCACACAAGTCAGGGCACCACAGGTGCCGGAGAAAACGCCTATCTTGGTGTCAAAGGCAGAACCACAAAGAGAAGCAGTCACAAGGTCACCCGTACCCGCAAAGGAATACCATACGCCGGGGGCAGTGCTCAGGCCAGTAACACAAGTAGGTACGGCATCCGCCGTAGCGCCTACCGTAGTACCCGTGACGGGCTGGCCACAAGCCAGGGCAATGGCACCAGTACACGCGTCGTTATTAGCTACTGCTGGAACGATGGTTCCGACAGTCAGGGTAAAGGTACCCGTAGCAGAACCAAAGCCGTGTACCAGGATGCGGTAGGTTGTTCCGGCAGTTACCGAAATGGTAACCTGTGATTGCAACCCACAAAAGTCATCATTACCCGCTACACAAGTCAGGGGACCTGCACATGCGCCGGTGTAAACACTGAGCTTGGTGTCGTAGGGAGAGCCACAAAGGTTGATCTGCACCGTTCCCGTAATCGCGGGGGTAAGCGTATACCATACACCAGGAGCCGTATTGGACGTGTTACAGGTTCCTGCACCATCAGTGGTCGCATTTACCGTCGTACCTGGCGTGGTGCTGGGTGCCGTTACGGCAATCGCATTAGCACATAAATCATTAGCTGGCTGTGCAAAAGCAGCCCAACTAAAACTCATAAGTGCCAACGCCAATACTCACCGAAAAGAAAGGTAGGATTTAAAGCGTGTAGAAATTTTCGTCATCATAAGATTACAATTTGTTATAAATAAAGGTACGTCGTAAAAGCAAAGTGGGTAGAAAACGGTGGGTTACCGAATCTTCTGGCCAGCAAACATGTAAGGTCGTCAAAAAAAGCAACAGCTTGGTATCAGGATTTTAATAGAAAACACACCTTGATGTGTCTTTTTCTCTGCTGCCTTGCTGTTCAAAAGTTGACTAAAGGTAGCAGGAAAGACATAAACTACCAATAATTACACAAAAAAAAACGTATCACATTCCAGGAACTGCGGAACCATTCACATCTCCGATCTTAATACCGATAAAAGCCGCATTGAGGTTTTCCCCTATCAAGTCATTGATATTGATCAGCTCCGGGAAAAATTCCTGCCACGGATTCTCGGGGGCCGGAAAATGGTAGCGCTGGTCGATAAAGCGCCAGCTGGTATTGCTGGGAAACTCCTCGTAGATATTCAGGATCAACTTGCGCATGTGGATGATGTCCAGCGTGGTGATGGATTCCGAATGGTTGACATCGGCCGCGATCCGTTTGTAGGGTGAATCCAGCGGTTGCAGACCCAGGATATGCTTGCTGATGAGGACAATGTCAAAAGTCGTGACCCCATTCAGGTGGTTGTCGTTGCGGAAAGCGGTGACGGTGTAGTCAAAATCTTCTTCCAGGTTCTCAAACACGTAGGAGCCATCAGCCTGGCTCATGGTACTCATGGGCATAGGCCCGCTCAGGCTCAGTTGTACGCTGGCTACGGGGCGTTCTTCCTCCGTCCTGATCATGCCGCCGATGGCACCGAGGGCCAGGCATACGAAACTGGGCTGTACCAGTACGTAGGTTTCGCAATAGCCGAAGTTGCCGGCGCCATCAATGGCGTAGATATAAAGCACCGTTGTTTCTTCGTCGTTCATCGTCAGTACCAGGCTGGTCGCGCTGGCGGAGGGCACAAAGCCCGGTCCGGCGGTCAGCACGTCGGCGGCGCGGTAGATGGCGTAACTCAGCGAGCCACTGCAATCGGTGATGGGGCTCCCCAGGAAATCGGTAGCCCAGATAGCGGCCTCACACTCGCCCCCGGCATTGGGGGTCAGGGTCGCCGTCAGGCCACTGATACAGATCGGTGCCGAAGCCTGGCAGTCGACCACCCGGAAAGACACGTAGCGGGCAGCGGGGTTGCCACAACCATCTACTGCCTCCAGGCGCAGGGTGTGGTACACGTTTTCGCCCGGGGTGCTGGGGATCACCGGAGCCTGGCTGGTGAACAGAAAGGTGGTGCCCCCTTGTGGAACGACCTGGCCCAATACATTGTCTTCGGGATTGAACTCATTGGCGTCAATCAGGCCGTCGGCATTGGTGTCCTGGGCAAACCAGTCGATGGTAGCGCCCGTCAGGCTGAGCACCAGGGTGCCCGTGTGGTCGAACACTTCGCAGGCGTCATCCAGGCTGAAGGAAATGAGGATGGGTGCCGTGCAGTTGTCATTGTCGAGGGAGCCGAAGACGCCCGCGGGCAGATCCGGACACGTAGCCGTAGGGCCTCCAAAAGGTGCCACCGTGAAGGTCGGCTCCGAATTATCGTACACCTTCACGAACTGGGTATAGCGCCAGCGACCGACATTCTGCGCGGCGGGTACCGGGAAATTATCGGCCAGGTTGGAGCCACAGCCGGGCTCGGGGTGGTTGCGGTCGATGCTGGCGCCGCTGTCGTTCACGCGCACGACGGGGCGTTCGCAGGCATCCACGACGCTGTCGTCGGTATCGGTTTGGCGGGTGACCTGATAGGCATCGGCTTCCCCGTCCCAGATACACCAGTTGATGACGTCGTAGGTGATACTGAGCTTGTAGCATTCGTCGCCGGTAGCACTGAAGCGCTGTGGTTCGCCAATATTGATCGCGAGGTTGTCGCAGCCGGTCGCTTCCGTGACGATGGAAGCAATATCGGGATCCAGGCAGTCGGCAATGGCATCGGCCGGAAAATCAATCACGTACTGGTGAGTTTCCGTGATGGTGATGGTTTGGGAGCAGCTGTTGGTGGAGCGCAACACTTCGCTGGCGTCGATGATGCCGTTGCCGTTGGCATCGCCTTCCGGCTTGAGCTGCCAGGTTTCGAAGCGGCGCACGAGGGTTCCCCAGCCACAGGCATTGATGTTGATGTTCGGGGTGCGCTCTACCAGGGTATCCACGGCGCAGTTGTCGGTGCCCGTAGGGCCACCAAAAAGTTGGCTGAGCAGCAGCGAAGTAGCGGCAAAATCGTCCGCGTAGGCATCCTGCAGGTCGCCGGAAAACAGCAGCGGCAATTCGGCACAGGTTACCGTCTGGTTGGCAGGGGCGTAGCAGAAGGGTTTCAGCTTGTCTTCGGGCACGAGGTTCAACCAGCAGGAATTCGTATTACCCACGGCATCGGTCGCCCGCAGTTCGATGGTCACGGAGCGGGCAATGTCGCAACAGTAAAAATCGATGTATTCGCCCCAGGGAGAGAATTGGTTGGGGTTGAGGCTGCAATCGTTGTTGTTCCAGTAATTGCGGCGCACGGCCAGCGTGACCGGCGAGCAGTTGTCGTTGGACCCCTCATCCACACTGGTGGCCATTACCCGGGCGATACCGGAGAGGCCATTGGCGATGTCGCCACCGCCGATCTGGACAATCAGGGCATTGTTGCAGATGACCGTCGGGGCGATCTCATCGCGCACAATGACGGGCATAGGGATACAGGTTTCGTTGCCACAGCCATCGCTGGCGCAGTAGGCGAAAGTGTAATTGCCCGGTGGCACCGTGAGCAGGCCCCCTACCCCACCCACCAGCAAGATGGTATTGTTGGCATCGGTTACGGTGATGGTTACGGTAGCGGGTCCCGAGCAGAAATCGGTCAGTTCAGTGGGTGCCGGCAGCGGAATGTGCGCAAAACAGTCGTAAGGCGCGGTCGAATAGCGCCGGACATCGGGCACGCCATCGTTGTTGTAGTCGACGGTAGGCAGCACCAGCGTGGGGTTGGTATTGTCTTTGACCTTGATGAGTTGGGTAAATTCCAGGACGCTGCTCAAATTGCATTTGTCAAAGATGTACCATTCGCGCAGGAAAGAATAGGAGGAGCCACAGACCGTTACCCGGGGATGGTCTTCATAGGAAGCCCCGATATTGCAGTACACCTGGTTGACGAGATGGGGATCGAACGCGGGTGTGGCCGGATTGGCATCAAAAAAGCTGTTCACAGCCGGATAGCCCAATACCCCCAGGGCCGCGTTGATCTGAGCGGGCGTGGGGTTGGGCTGCCCGCCAAAAGCCGAACAGTCGAGCTCCACCAGATTTGGGGGAAGCAGTACTTCGTCGATCGTCACCTTGCGGAAGTTGATGCGTTGGGTACAAACTGCGGAGATATTTGGGGTTCCGCCGCAGCCAGACTCGTATTTGTCTTCTGCAAAAAAGGTGCGGGTGATGTAGGTATCGCCACAATTGCCATTCTGGGTGACGGCATCGGACACGTAGATGCGTACGAAATCACAACCATCGGTCACCGTGGGATAGCCGGTGATGTCGAGAATAGCCCGCAGGGTAGGTGGAATGGATACGGGAACGCCATTGCCGTCTACGATGTAGGCTGCCGGTGCGGTGAGGCGCAGGAGGTCGATATCGGTACAGCTAAAATCGGCGGCGCCCAACACATTGTCGCTACCGCTGATGGTGGGCGGGCAGGTGATAGCGGGCGGGGTGACGTCGCGGGCGTTGATGTAGCCCCAACACGGGAAGCCGCTGCTGCCAGGCAGGAGCAGGTCGATGCGGTATTCATAACCGCCGCAGCCGCTGAGTTGTCCGTTGGTGGAGACGAGCTGTCCGTTTTGGTAGATGCTGACCTGAAAGTCGACGGGCCGCAGGCAGCCCCAGTCACCGACCAGGACCATAGCTGGCGTGACGGTAGCGCCACACTGGTTGTTGAGCGATACGTTGACGAACCCCAGGCAACCCAAATAGACGGGCGGCTGGGGTTCGGTGTTGGCCACCAGGTTGTTTTGCAGGTGGCTGATGTCTCCGCACACGTTAGCCAGGGCGCCCGCATTGGCCTGGCCATCCACCAGGGTCAGGCGATCCAGGAGGGGTTGCAGGAGTGCGCCGTTGCCGAAGTTGAGGGGCACGGCGAGGTCAGGGTCGGTAGTGAGGTAATGCACGCCCTGGATGGTATAGGCGCCCGTGGGCAGCCCTACCAGATCGACGGTCACCTGGGCACCGTTTTGGGGGTTGTTGAGGGGGTGAACCTGCACGATAGTTCCGGCCGCATTGACCACCAGTACCCGGTAGGCATAAGCGGTGGGAATAGCCGCCGGCGCCACAAAATTGCTGAGGGTTACCCGGATTTGTTGGTTGGCATAGATGCCTTCATTGGCATTGCCGCACAGGATCAGGGGGTCATTGGTCAGCAGGCGGCCGGTGGAAGGCAGGCACAACGGCTGGTAAATGAATTCCGCATTCGCAAAATCGGTGGCAGTTGCTGCAATGGTAAACTCAACCGGGGTCACCGCCGGGCTGGCCAGCGCGTAACCGTTCTGAAGAATGGTTCCTGCTACGGAAGTCACCGCCAGGCGGTAATGACCGTAGGGCAGGTTGGGAAAGTTGAACGCACCACCGGTAGCGGCTACCTTGGCCAGCGTGACATCATCGGTCGTCGACCAGGCGCCGTCCGGGCCGTCCCAGGTCAGGCTGAGGGCGACACCCGCGATGCCGGGTTCGTCAAAATCAAAGCCGAAATCATCATCGGCCCAAACGGTACCGCCGATGGTGCCGGGGCCCACGAAAGCGGCATCGAAGGAATAGTCTACCGAAGTGGCAGCGAAAGTGAAGTCGGGTGTGCTGGTAGGGCCATTACCCGCGGCGGGGTCAATGCGGTTGGTGTTGTTGCCCGGTACGGCGGGCAGGGCTGCGGGCAAGTAGCCGGCGGGCGCATCGAAGCGAAAGAAATAGTCGCCGGGCGGAACAAGCGCGTACCAGTAATTGCCGTTGGCGTTGGTGGTTTCGGGGCCCCGGTCGAACAGTTCCACGTCGGAGGTGGCATCGTAGAGGCGGGCCACCACCTGGGGTAAGGGCACATCATCGCCAGCGAAAACGCCGTTGTTGTCGAAATCCAGAAAGGCGAAATTGCCCAGGTCGTCACAGGGCGTAAGGTTGAGGGCTAACAATTGCTGGGGCCGACAATTGACGTCCGCGGGGGCGGGACTCAGAATAGCGTAAATCGCGTAGTTGTTGACGGGCAGATCGGCACCGGTTTCAAAGAGCTCGGCAACGCCATCCACGGCGGGTGTATTACCCAGAAGCACGCCATCAACGTAGGGGTCAGCAGTGGATCCGGCGGGCAAATAGACGAAGGCGATGGAGAAGTCGGTCTCCCCATTTTCGGGGCCCGTTAAGCTTTGTAAGCCCGTTGCGGTTACCGTAAAAGGAAAACCCGCACAGAAGCGGTCAGGGCCATCGATGCCACCGATCACGGGGCAGGTTTGTGCCAACACAACTGATCCGGGGATTAGCAAGGAAATAGCCACAAAACAACCAAGCAGCGTGGGAAGGAAACGAGCAAAAAGAAGATCGTACGCAGGGGAAGGCGTAACTGTTTTAGTCATGGGATGAATGATTTAGATAGCCTTACTTAGTACTACTTACAACGAGTAGCTGGTAAAAAAATGCGGTTATTCCGCTTTTGCAAAAGGGAGTCTTAACGGAGGGTTTCTCTAAATTTTGCCTAAAGATATGATTTTGTCCTAATACAAGGCAAATTTACCCGTTAAATTAAACAACAAAGCACCGCTGGCCCTGCCAGTGGTGCTTTGCGTATTGCGGATCAAAAAAATGCTCACCCCAATCTGAATCAGGGTGAGACCTATACAAATTCCTATGCAGGAACTAGAGCCGATTTTACAGTTTTGATGATACGAGCTGCTACCTTGTAAGGATCGGCAGCCGAGTTGGGCCGGCGATCTTCGAGGTAGCCCTTCCAACCCTTCTCTACCGTCACCACTGGAATACGGATAGATGCGCCGCGATCGGAGATCCCGTAGCTGAACTGGTCGATAGATTGCGTTTCGTGTTTACCCGTCAGGCGAAGGTGGTTATCGGCACCGTACACCTCGATGTGTTCTTTGGTGAGGGGACGGAAAGCCTCCATAATTTGCTTGTAAACTTCTTCCGAACCACACTCGCGGAGCGTAGAATTGGAGAAGTTGGCGTGCATGCCCGAACCGTTCCAATCGCCTTGTACTGGCTTACAGTGGTAGTTGATGGCCACGCCGTACTTTTCAGCGGTACGCTCGAGCAGGTAACGGCCTACCCAAATTTGATCACCAGCTTGCTGGGCGCCTTTGGCGAACATCTGGAATTCCCACTGTCCGGCAGCTACTTCGGCATTGATACCTTCAATATTCAGTCCGGCATCGATACACAAATCGAGGTGCTCCTCGATGATCTCCCGACCAAAGGCATTCGTGGCGCCTACAGAGCAGTAGTAAGGTCCCTGGGGAGCAGGATAACCATCGGCGGGAAAGCCCAACGGCTTGTTGGTGGCGGGATCCCAGAGGAAATATTCCTGCTCGAAACCGAACCAGAAATCATCGTCCTGATCGTCGATCATCGCCCGACCATTGGACGGGTGTGGTTTGCCATCCGCAGTGAGGACTTCCGTCATCACGAGGAAACCGTCGCGGCGGGCCGGGTCCGGGTAAATGGCCACGGGCTTGAGCAGACAATCCGAGGAGTTACCCGGTGCTTGCTCGGTAGAGCTACCATCGAAAGACCACATGGGACAATCCTCCAGCTTGCCGCTGAAGTTTTTAACAATCTTGGTTTTGCTCCGTAATGACTGGGTAGGTTTGTAACCATCCAACCAAATGTACTCTAATTTAGACTTGCTCATTTTAGTCAAAAATTTTATAAGTTCTGCAATAGGAAAAGACACAAATAAAGGTTGAAAATTAAATTAATCTTCAACTTATCTTACACAGGCACTACACAAGAAGTGCTGTCATTGATTTAAATTTAAAAACCGACAACAAGACCAAGTGCCCAGCACCTATTTTAGAAACTGTACACGCCCGCCAGGATGAAGCTGGCCGCGCCAGTATCTCCAGGATTTGAATCAAACAAGAAACCATTGTTTCCTGTGTCGTAGCGAAATTCCGGAATAATCGTCAGGTCTCCAATTTTAAAATTACCGCTAGCGGTAAAGCTAAGCACATTGGGCTCATCCGTATCAATTTCTGCTGGATTTGTCAGGACAAAATATTCTGCCCGCAAGCCCAGATTAAACCCTTCGGTCACGCCGATGGTGCTGTACAATGCCGTTCCGAAGAAGCCCCCCATGGTGTTGCCATCCGCACGGGTGGTATACTTGCTGGCATTCAGCCCGAGGAGGAGCGTTTCGCTCACGGTATAAGTAGCCGTCAGGTCCACCTGGGTCTCGTAGAGGTCGTCGGTGGTGTCGTCGGGCTTATCGCCTTCGGCTTCCTTGCCGGTCAGGAAATTGAGGTAAGCCGCCAGGCCACCTGTTTCGAAACTCAACTGGCCACCGAGGTGTTTGCCTTCAATGACGTCAAATTTACTATCCGTGTCGTTGAACACCCCCACCATGGCTCCAAAACCTTCGGCAATGGCAAAGTTCGCTTTCAAACCCGTGTGGTAGAAAGGGCCATTGCTGAAGAGGTAGCTCATCGAGTAATTCGTGTTGACGTTGGCGTCGATCACTTCGTACCCTACGAATGTTCCAAAATTCCCCAAGGTCAGCGTCACGGCATCACTGGGTGAATACGCTACGTACAACTGTTGGATCGTACTGGCAATATTCAAGCCCGGATCACCGGCACCAAAGAAGTCAATGTTGCTGTCGCCATTACCCGCTACGGCCCGGGGGCCAAAGCCCACCTGGCCTACGAAGCTCACCTTGCCCCATTCTTTACTCGCCAGCAGGTTGACATTGCCGATTCCAAACGTATTGGCGAAGTCCGTAAAACTGGTAGGAAAAACCAGTGGGCTATCGGAGTCTTTGCCTTTGATCAGGTTCCCCTGGAAATAGGCATCAACGTAACCCGTCAGGGTAAAACCAGGATCCGCTTCTGCTTCTTCGGCGGGTATGCTAGTGGGTGCTGCTGGTGGAAAACCAGGTGCTTCAGCTGCGTCCTGCGCCTTTGCGCCGGACGATAAAACGGTTAATACAATAACCAGGAAGGTTAGTTCAAGTTTTTTCATAACAGTTGGTGTAATGGTTTATCAAAATGGATTTCAAAAAATTGAAAACGATAAACCACTCACGAACCGTTGGACAAGTTTTTTTACCAAAAACTTGAACAAATAGTCCTGAACCTGTATTATTACAGTTGAGTTAGGTAGCGATTTATCGTTGTCTAATGCCCCTGTTCGTGTTGCCGCACTTGCAGGGGTTTTTTATTGGGGCTTAATCGACCGTAGAAAGTTGGAAGGACGAATCCTCAACGCCTTCGGAATAAGCTTGCATCTCGTGTTCGCCGATATCCAGGCCTTTGATCTCTTCTTCTTCGCTCACCCGGACTCCGATCGTTATCTTCAACAAGTACATCAGGGAATAAGCAAAAACGAAGGTAAAAGCGCCCACCGCCATCACCCCGTAGAACTGAATCCACAGCTGCTGGAGGCTGGCCATCTGACCAAAAATACCAACGGCCAGGGTGCCCCAGATACCGCAAACCAGGTGTACTGAAGTTGCACCTACGGGGTCGTCGATTTTGATCTTATCGAAGAAAACAACCGACAATGGAATAATGGATCCTGCGATCAGACCGATAAGAATAGCTGAGGTGGGCCCCATCTGGTCGGCACCGGCGGTAATCCCTACCAGCCCACCCAGAATACCATTCAGGACCATGGAGAGGTCGTGGGTTTTGAACATGATATAAGAAACGAAGAACGCCCCCATAGCACCCGCGGCGGCGGCCAGCGAAGTGGTCACAAATACCAGCGAAACGGAAACGGGATCAGCACTCAGCACCGAGCCACCGTTGAATCCAAACCAGCCAAACCACAGGAGGAAAACGCCCATAGCGGCCAGCGGCATGCTGTGCCCGGGAATGGGCTTGATCTTGCCGTTGCTGAAGTATTTACCCGTCCGGGGGCCCAGCACCAATACTGCTGCCAGGGCCGCAAAACCACCCACCGCGTGCACGAGCGTAGAGCCCGCAAAATCGTAGAAGCCCGCCGCGTTGAGCCAGCCACCTCCCCACTTCCACATGCCGGTGATGGGATAGGAAAAGGCAACGAGAATCGTAGCAAAAATCAGAAAAGCATTCAGCTTAATGCGCTCAGCTACGGCACCCGAAACGATGGTAGCCGCCGTTGCAGCGAACATCGCCTGGAAGATAAAATCCGTCCAGTAAGTATAGCCGCCACTGGCGTAATCAATAGCACCAGCTGCACCTTCGGGCATAGCCAGGCCGAAACCAGCAAAACCAAAGAATTTTCCAGCGTAGTCAGCGCCTGGGTACATCAGATTGAAACCGACGATGCAGTAGGTCAACAGACCAATACAAAGGATCATCGAATTCTTGTAGAGAATGTTGACGACATTCTTTTTCTGGACGAACCCTGCTTCGAGGGTAGCAAAGCCGAGGTGCATGATAAACACCAGGCAAGTTGCCACAAGCATCCAAACGTTATTAGCAGTAAATAATCCTTGTTCCATGATTGTTCAAGATTGTAGATTGTTCGCACAGCATACTGAAAATTACCAGCGCAAAAGGTGGCTTTTCAATACGTTGGTTTTTCTGTGAAAAAATGATAGTTAGGATTAATTTGGTCTGCGGCTAGGGAAAAAAGTCGTTGATCGGCAGGCTCGGCCGAAAAGAAAAGGTGGTGGTTTTAAATAGCTTCGGAGCCAACTTCGTAGGTGCGAATGCGAACGATGTGGTCGATATCCATGACCACAATCTTACCGTCGCCAACTTCGCCCGTCCGCCCGGCGGATACAATGGCATCAATAATTTCGTCTACTTTTTCCGTGTTGCAAAAGATGTCGAGTCGCAAGCGGGCGATGTAGTCAGAATCATAGACACTGCCACGATACATCAGTTTCTCTCCCTTTTGCAAACCGAAACCTTTTACTTCCGTCAGCGTGAAGAAGTTCACCCCGATGGCAGCTAAAGCATCGCGTACGCGCTCAAAGCGGGATAGGCGGATAATAGCTTCGATCTTTTTCATTCGTTTAGAATTTTGTGGTTGCAGTTTTTGCAGTTAACTTGAGCAATATTGTAACGGCGCAGCAGAAAATTCCCTCCAGCATAATCGTTGCAACAATTGTACTTTTCTTTAGAATACCACAAAATTAGAGGAGACGATGCCTGTAGCCTAACCAATGTTGCCGCCTCTATGTTATGCCTAACCAAACATTTTAAACACAAACAACTTATTACCAATATTTTACGGACACATAACTGGCATGTCTAACAAAAATAAAGACCCATTATTCAGACTGATAAAATCCTTAAATAAGCCCGAAAAACGCCATTTTCGGCTCTATGCCAACCGTACGATGGGTGATCAGGAACGAAAATTCCTGGTTCTTTTCGACCTGCTGGACAAGCAGGAAGTATACAACGAAGCGCTCTTGTTGGAGAAACTACCGGGCAAGACCTCTAAAAGTAAACTGGCTAACCTCAAGCGCCACCTGTTCAAACAGTTGCTTACCAGTCTGCGCCTGACGTCCATCAACAAACAAATTGATATCGAAATTCGCGAGCAACTGGACTTTGCCCGCATCCTCTACAACAAGGGGCTCTACATGGAAAGCTTGCGCCTGTTAGAGCGGGTCAAAAGCCTGGCGATTGAGCACCACCAGGATATTTTGCATTTGGAGATTATTGAGTTTCAAAAGCTCATTGAGTCGCGTCACATTACCCGTTCAAGGCTGGTGGAGAAGAAAATGGACCGACTGCTGGAGGAATCGACCATCCGGAGCCGCATCACGCAAACGGCTAGCGAAATGGTCAATCTCAACATCCAGATTCACGGTTATTATATTGACCACAGTTTTGCCTACACCCCCGAGCAACTCATGGCCCTCAACAAGGCCTGGCGCGATATGCAGCCCGACCACCAGCGCAACCGTTTTTCGGATACCTTCTTTGAAAAGACCAACCGCTACCAATCCTACATGTGGTACCGGTACATTCAACTCGATTTTCAAGGTGCACTGACCCACGCCCAGGAATGGGTAACCCTCTTCCAGGTCTACGAGACGATGCCCCTGAAAGACCCCGACCTCTACCTGCGCAGCCTCTACTACCTCCTGGTTTTTTTCTTCCTGACGGATAACGTGGCGGATTACCAACGCTACCTGACTGAGATGAACGCCTTTTTAGCGGCCCACGAAGAAATGTTCAATCCCAACAGCCAGCACGTGAGCTTCATCTACCACAGCCTCAGCTTGCTCAATTTCTCTTTTCTTACCAAAGACTACCCCCTGGCGTACCGGCAAGCCAAAGTTATTGCCAACCAACTCACCGAACACCACGACCTCATCGACGATAACCGGCTGCAGTTGTTCTACTACAAGTTTGCCGCCGCAGCGTTTGCGCAGCAAGCGTACGAGCAGGCCCTGGCTTACTTGCATCCGGTGTTATACCAGGGAGAAAAAATCCTGGCCAAAGACATGGACAGCAATGCCCGCCTCCTGGAACTCCTCTGCCTCTACGAAAGCAAGGCTTTTGACCGGATGAGCTACCGCCTGATTTCCTTCGGGCGCATGATGGTCAAAAACCCAGAAATGACCATCCTTCAGCGCAAGACCCACAAGATACTGCGCCTTCTTTTGCAGCTGTTACCCCACAGCACGGCTAACTTTTTCAGCCAGCAATTAGCTGATTTTAAACTTCACCAGCATGCCCCCCGCGAGCAACTGTTCCTCAAGTACCTAAACGTGGTGGAATGGATGGAAGGGAAGGTGGGTAAAAAGGGGTAAAGGGGTAAAGGGGTAAAAGTGAGAAATCGGCCCTTATGAGCTCATCTCCGCTACAACTTCTCAACTGCTCCATCAATTGCCCTATCCATTAATTTTAGAAGATGGTAACTGGCTCGTGTTAAATTAATCGACCGTTATTCATCAATATATTGTGAAATAACGCTCAGCTATACATTTCACTCTCCCAATTTTTCTTTCATTCGCTTTCCTAAGTCCATTACCTGCTGTCTGAGTTCGCCCAGTTTTCCATAAATGGCATTGCTGACCACATATTCCTTCATGGGCAAAACAGGGCCGCCTGCGTACATACCAGCTTGTTTGATGTCTTTGACAACGCCAGCTCGGTGCATCAGGTATACATCGTCGCAAATGTTAACGTGGTCTTTAATCATCGCGCCTCCGCTGGCCACAACACGGTTGCCGATCACGGTAGAACCCGCACAAAGAAAACCAGACAAGGCGATGCAGTTGTTGCCGATGGTCACATTATGTGCAACATGGCAAAGATTGTCGAAAATGCAGCCGTCGCCAATGGTAGTTGGGCCATAAGTGCCGCGATCAATGGTACAATTGGCGCCAATGGTGACTTTATTGCCGATCACCACATTTCCCGTTTGCGGGATGCGGTGATGGTTGAAGTATTGGTCTTGGGCATAGCCAAAACCTTCTCCACCGATGACGGTGTTGGATAAAACCAGGCAATCATCCCCCAAAATACATTCCCACCCGATGATGGTGCTGGGATGAATACGCACCCGGTGGCCGATGATGGCGTCGTGTTCAATCACCACATTGGCCATAATGTGGCAAGCAGCACCAATCTGTGCGCCTTGCTCAATCACTACATTTGGCCCTATGACCGTATCGACGGGAATGTTGACACTGGGATGGATAATGGCCGAAGCATGAATGCGGTCCCAACCTGCACGCGCGTAGTTGTGATCACCGTATTGCTGCTTAATTTTGGCGTGGCTGTAGCCGATATTGGCACTAAGCAGGATACCGATATCCGTTGATTGCTCAGCAGCGGCTTGCGCCATGGCCTTGTGCACTACTACGGCTGCTGCACCTTGCGCTATGGCCGAACTTAAAGCTTTAGCGTCGGGCGCAAAAACCAAATCGCCCGGCTTGCAGCTTTGAAAAGGAGCAATAGCCATAATTTTTGCCGACGTGTTGCCTTCAATAGCCAACAAGCCAGCGTTTTCTTTACAAGCATCAAATAGCTGCTGCGCAGTAATCTCCATTTTTCCCCTTTTGGCTAAGTATAAAAGTCCGAAGTTAAAAACTTATTTTAGACAAATATTTCAAATCTGGCCGGCGTCAATCAATTGCTGGAACATTTCGCGCATGCCGGGCGCCAGGGGGCGAAATTGCATACCCAACGCTTGCGCTGCCTTGGCGTGGGAAGCACGCCAGGGAAGGCCGATGTTCTTGCTCACGCTGGCGCGGGTCATTCCGGCCGAAGGAGCGATTAACCAAACCAACCACTTGGGTAGCTGGCGGGTAGGCAGCGGGTAAGTATCCCCGTAATCGGCCAGCAGGTAGCTGGCGAGCTCCAGGAAACCGGTGTTTTCAGCTGAGGTCACGTAGCGCCCCTGTGCTGCTGGTGTGTAGGCTGCCAGGTAATGCATCTCGGCCACGTCGCGCACATCCACCGCGCCAATGTTAAAGGCGGGCACACCCATCTTCATGGTGCCATCCCCCATCTGGCGGGCAATGTCGAAACTGGCGGAGGTCGCATCGGCGCTGATGCCGGGACCAATGACGAGCGAGGGATTTACAACCACCAAGTCCCAGTGTTGCTGGGCGTCGGCCATCTCCCAGGCGGCTTTTTCGGCCATCACTTTCGAGTAGGAATAGGGCTGGTGGGTAAGTGAGGAGCTGGTATTCCAGTCTGCTTCCGTGAACACCCCATTTTCAGTTTGTTGCAGGTCGATGTTGTCACCGTAGATAGACGCACAACTGCTGGTGAGTACCACGCGCTTGACGGAAGGCGTTGCGTTGACCGAGGACAGCACGTTGCGCGTGCCCTTGAGGGCAGGATCCACGAGGTCGCGTTGCGCATCGTCGAATTTGAGGATGAAGGGCGATGCGGTATGGAAGACCACTTCGCAATCGGCCATAGCTGCTGCGTAAGCGCCTTCGGTAAGCAGGTCGGCCTGGAAATACTTAAGCTGACCAGGCAACTCAGCTGCCAGAGCGTCCAGGTGGGCCACTTTCTCTGGTCGGTCAGGATGGCGTACGGCAGCGTGTACGGTGATGCCTTCGGCCAATAACCGCTTTACCAACCAGCCAGCTACGTAGCCCGTCGCGCCGGTAACCATTACGGGTTTGTTCTTGTCAATTTGCATGTTGTTGATTTATAAAGCCGTAAGGTACAACGGTTTTTATGCTTTGCCCCCGTTAGGGCCAGACAAACTGACAAATGGCACGGTCCCCTACGAAACCGCAAGTTGCTCCTCAACAGCTATCCTCACAAAAGTCCCGGAGGGACGACACATCCTTGCCAGGGTTGTCAGACCCTGGATAAGGAGCCAGAGGAAGGGGTCAGTCCTGTAAGGACGAAAGATTTCTCGATTGTCGGCCCGTGCTTAAAATAGGGGCTGCCGCTCCTACGGAGCTTCGCAAATTATTCATCCATCAGCATCCAGGGTCTCACGACCCTGGCAAAAGACTATCGTCCCTACGGGACTGGTCGTTAATCTCTAAAACCACTCCATCCAGGGTCTCACGACCCTGGCTATGGGCTATCG
>Ga0208544_10001346_pt1 | contig 17072 bp, 19 predicted proteins | sample DEB08_DNA_9_FD_184526 | JGI IMG/M metagenome (GOLD analysis project Ga0208544, IMG submission 184526) | Aqueous microbial communities from the Delaware River and Bay under freshwater to marine salinity gradient to study organic matter... | ecosystem: Environmental > Aquatic > Marine > Coastal ... | reverse complement strand
CAACAAGCAGAGATTGATCAGATGAACGCTTGGTTAGTCGAGTGGGGATATAAGCAATAATTTGCTACCATAAAAAGAGACTCGAAAGAGTCTCTTTTTTTATTCTATATTTTACAATGGTTCGGGATGTAGGGATCGAACCTACGATGAGGGATTCAGAGTCCCTTGCCTTACCACTTGGCTAATCCCGAGAATAAATAAAAACACGTAATCGTGAGATCCGTGTTTTTATTGTAAGAACTATTATTTAAGTTCAACAGAAGCACCAGCTGCTTCAAGTTTAGCTTTGATTTCATCAGCTTCACCTTTATCAGCACCTTCTTTAACATTACCACCAGCATCAGCGATTCCTTTTGCTTCTTTAAGACCAAGACCTGTAATTTCTCGGATAACTTTAATAACAGCAATTTTAGAAGCTCCAGCAGATGTAAGAACTACATCGTAACTAGAAGGTCCTTCTTCTTCACCACCAGCAGCACCAGCCATCATAACAGGAGCAGCAGCAGATACACCAAATTCTTCTTCCATAGCAGTTACAAGGTCGTTGAGTTCAACGATTGTAAGATCTTTAACAAGATCCATTACTTTAGCAGCATTTTTACTTAATTCAGCCATAATATATATTTATAAAATTAAAAATTTATTGAGTTCTAGCATTAATCGCTAGTGATGGAATACCTAGAAATCTAGATATTCACACACAAGATATTAATTAGTCTTTTTTCTCTTCAGTAGAAGGAGTTTCTTCAGTTTTAACTTCTTCAGTTGGTGCTTCAGGAGCTTTTTGCTCAGTAGCAGGAGCAGCTTCAACAGCTACTTCTTCTTTTTTCTCTTCAACTTTTGGAGCCTCTTCTTTTACTTCTGCAACGGCAGGAGCTTCAGAAGCACCTTTTAGTTCACCAACGGTAGTAACACCTTTTGCTTCAAGATCTTTAGCAGCAGCATCCATGAATCGAGCCATTGCTGAAAGAGGAGATTGCATAGAACCAACCAGTCTTCCAAGAAGTGTATCTCGAGAAGGCATAGATGCGATAACTTTTGTTTCTTCAACGCTTTTTAATTCACCTTCGAAGATACATACTGTCCATTCTACTTTTTCACCTTTAGAAGCCTTTACAGCTTTATTAACTGCACCAAGACCAGCTACTGCATCGTCATTTGAACATACAGCACCAACTTGACCAGGCATATCAGCGAGATTTAAGTCAATATCAAGTGCTTGCTTGATAGCAAGTTTCATAAGTGTTTTTTTAGCAACGGTATATGTTGCATCTACTTCTCGTAGATCTGTTCTCATTTCAGCAAATTCTGCAACTGTAAGAGTAGTTGTAGTTGCAAAACCGATTGATTTAGCAGCTTTAAATTGTTCTACCAGTCCAGCGAGGATATCTGATTTTTGTTGTTTAGTAACAGCCATTGTATTATATCGTTTATAGAGTATTAAAAAATCCCATTTTGCGAGGCAAAAGGGAAGTGTCATAGTTTTCTTCAAGAAAACAGTAACATTTCATCTTTTTTCATCTCGAGCTGGTCTTATTTGCGTGCCTGCTGTCTTTAATAAAAATTGTAGAAAGTAACCAGATTATATAGAATTATTTTTTAAGTCAAGAGAATTAAATAAAAAAGATCTCTGTTTGATGAGAAATTTTCTTATATATAATATTATCACCTCTTTGTTAATATATATCTCATCTAGAGTTTCAATCAACAAAATGGATGGTGAGTTGGTTGTGGATGATTTCATAGATAAACCTGTATTTTCAGATTCTGAGTCTATAGAATCAAGCCATTCACTTCAAGATAGTGATATCAAGGTTATTTTTTAGTGGGTCGCGTTTTAGTTCTTGAACAGCTGTTTGAAATTGAGTGATAATGCTTTCTCATTTATGTTTTTCAAGAAACTTTAGAATTTTTTTATCAAAAAGTATGCTATACATCTTTATTTGAGGGCATTAAAAAAATCATCTTCTTTCATAAGACTTTTAGGTCAGTTTTTTTGATAATTTTGAATCGACTCCTTTTCCCACATGTCTGGCTCTTGTTCTGGTATGTGAAAATTATTCATATAATTATACCTATCCACACTCACTAAAACAGCCCTTGGTTTATTATTATTCATAATAAAGACTTCTCATAGATCATCAGTGGCATCAAGCGTACCTTTTGTTTTGTTTTTTAATTCGGTTGCAGAAATATATTTTTTTTCTAATATTTTTCACATAGGACATTTTATGTTTAAGTATATGATTATGTACCTAATTATATACATTATTTTGATAAAATCAAATAATTAGGCCAAATAAAAAAGATCTCCGTTTGATGAGAGATCTTTTTTTAGGAATAATGTTATTATTTCTTTTTTGCAAGCTCTTCAGCTTTCTTTTGTCTAGCATAGAATTTATCAACGGCACCAGTTTTAAGGATTCGTTGCTCACCAGTATAGTGAGGATGACAGTTAGAACAGATTTCAACTCTGATTTCTTCTTCTTTAGTAGTTGAGAACATTTCAAATGCTTCTCCACAAGAACAGATTATCTTTGTTGCTGTACTAGTAGGGTGTATATCGGTTTTCATGATATTTATTGTTTTATTTGCCCGCTTTATAGTACGGATGCAAGAATATATAATTATATTTGGTGTTTTTGTTTCACTTATCGTAAGAGAAACTTAATTGGTGCCCAGGAGAAGACTCGAACTTCCACGCGCAAGGCACTGGTTTCTAAGACCAGCGTGTCTACCAATTCCACCACCTGGGCATTTTGTATTCTTTCAGAATCTCTCTAAATTGCGCAAGAGAAACAATAATATGGTGGGCAGTGAGGGATTCGAACCTTCGAAGGCGAAGCCAGCGGATTTACAGTCCGCCCCATTTGACCACTCTGGTAACTGCCCAAAAATAAAATCTCACCATACCTATTGCTAGGACCCTAAGGTTTTTTAGGTAAGACTCTATTTGTTTTGTATATAATGGAGCCACTTGTCGGATTTGAACCGACGACCATTCGCTTACAAGGCGAGTGCTCTACCGGTCTGAGCTAAAGTGGCTTATTTTTTATACAAAGCTCGGATATTTTATAAAAAACCTAGATGATGTCAAACTTTTTTTATAACTTATTTTTTTTAGATGTTTTACTTTTAGCTTTTGAGGGAATAATCAGTGACTTTTCTATCCATTTCTCTAATATTTCTCTATCTTCGAGTATCTCTTCAGGGACTGTGTAATATGACATAACTCATATTTTTCAGGTCTTTTTCTTATAACTAAAGCATTCAGATCATTTTGCGAGATAATCATCTCTGTTATTATCGTCTACTTTAAAATAAAGTTGAGACTTGATATATACAGCGAAGATCTTCTCGTGTTTATAGATAGAATATCCTCAAAACATAGACTTGTGACTAAATGCTGAATCTCATCAGAGACAATCTTCTAGAAAGTATATTAAATACTCTGGTGTAGGTTTTGGCATAATATTTGTATAAAACGCTAATACTCTAATTATCTTTATTTTTCTATTTAAATCAATAGTATAGAGTGTATGACTTATATAGACCAATTAAAAACATTTCTAAAACAAAAATCAGATCTCAAAAAGCTGGTAGTTATTTATGGTCCAACCGCAGCAGGGAAGACTGAAATGAGTGTTGATATTGCAAAGTATCTAGGCAGCGAGATTATATCTACTGACTCTCGGCAGATTTTTAGGTACACCAATATTGGAACAGGAAAAATTACTCCAGAAGAGACTCAGTGAGTAGCTCATCATATGCTCGATATTATAGAACCAGATCAAAGATATAGTGTATGAGAATTTAAGAAGGCTGCAGAGACTATCATGCAGCAATTATATACTGATAATAAAATACCTATTTTATGTGGATGAACAGGATTATACATAGATAGCTTGATCTATGACTTTAATATTCCTGAAATTCCAGCTGATCCAGAATTGAGGGCAGATTTAGAAGCACAGGCCCAGAAATTTTGAAATGAACATGTGTTTCACCAACTCGTTGATACAGACCCAGACTATGACCGAGCACTCCATCCAAATAACGTCCGCTACGTGATTCGAGCACTCGAAGTGAAGTTACTGACCGGAAAGAGTAAAACAAGCTTTAAACAAGAAAAGAAGCTCAAATACGACGTGTTGTTTCTCAGCCCAGAAGGCCCAGCAGATATGTACTCTCAAATTTACCGAGATTGGCTCTATGATAGAATCAACACAAGAGTAAAGATTATGTTTGGTAGCTGACTCTTAGAAGAGAACAAAATGTTGTTAAAAAAATGATACAAAAAAACAGACTTCGGGATGAAGTCTATTGGGTATCAAGAAGTTCAGGAATATCTTGAGGAGAATGTAACTCTAGAGCAGGCTATTGCCCAAGTTCAACAAAACTCTCGCAACTATGCCAAACGGCAACTTACTTGGTTTCGGAAGTATCAGTATTAGCAAAACCATTCCAATGAACATCAATACTCCCACCATGTCTTAGTAAATCTTGTACAGAAAGTCATGTGTAATATACTTCATTTACCATTTTATTAAATTCAGATACATCATATTTTTCATCTAGTGTTTGCTCAATAGAATACTTACGCATTAATAATGCATATAGTCCTTTTACAGTGAGTGCACTACTATCTACTCAGTTATCTTGCATTATTTCTTTTGCATAAGGGTGTGTTATTACAGAAACAGGTAAACCTGTCGCTCCTTTTATTTTAGGATTTATATATTTTGCCTCTAATATTGTTCCAACACGTTGAACTGCTTGAGACATATACTGATTAATCCGAATTTCTGGATAGTTATCGCGTACTGTTTTTATGAGTTCTTGTATTCATCATTCTGAACACACACCATTTGCAGTATCTGGTTCTAATCAGAGTTTTTCTCGTAGCGCATGATATTTTGTTGATAGTCATTCTTGTTTATTGGCATGAGGGTTATTGTCGTCTAGTTTATTGAATAGTACGTTATAATTGAATGAATCAGAGATAAAATGCTCTTGTAAATTTTGAATATCAGTAATTATCTGAGCATCAATTTCTTCTTGAGACTGTGTTTGTATATCTGTTTGTATATTTACCATATATTTCATTAGTTTAAAAATTATTTAAATTATATTAATTAATATAATAAATAAGTCAAGTATAATATCTACCTTTTGAAGTTAAAATATGATAATATAAAGATATATATTATTATCGCGTTATAAAAAGTATGGTGAATATTGCTGAAATAAGAGAAAAATTGCATTTAGATGGTAAGTCTAAGGCTGCTTCATCGAGTTCAAGCTCAACAGCTGCTAAAAAGCCTACAGCGAAAGCTGAGGATCTTTTTGCTGTGAGTAGTGGGGATAAAAAAACAGGAGGAGTAAAGGACCATATCGATTCAGATATGAATATTTCTACCTTTGGAAATAAAAAAGAAGAGCATGATATGATTGGTGAAGTAGGGGATATCTTTTTGAATGCTATGAGTAAGAGAGCTTCAGATATTCACATCGAACCAAGAGAAAAAGACGTGCGAATACGATTCCGAGTCGATGGAAATTTTGTTCCTTATAAGGTCCTCGATATAAAACATAAAGACTCTATCATCGCTCGAATCAAGATCATGGCCTACCTTCGAATCGATGAACATAGATTACCCCAAGATGGTAAAATTAGCTATAAACTCTTTGGAAGCAAGAGTGTCGACATGCGAGTATCAGTTCTACCAACTATCTATTGAGAAAAATGTGTTATCAGAATACTCAAAAAAGACGATAAGCCCCCCGTACTCAAAGACCTGGGTATACTCCCATACAATATGGTCAAAATTAAAAAGCATCTGCGAGATAGCTATGGTATGATTCTAGCAGTTGGGCCAACCGGTTCCGGTAAATCAACTACACTATTCTCTCTGCTATCACAATACGATCCTGAGGAAAACAATATCTCAACTCTCGAGGATCCAGTCGAATACAGAATTCCAGGTGTAAACCACACACAGATTAATCCTGCCATTCAATTTACCTTTGCGAAATGACTTAGATCACTGCTTCGACAAGATCCTGATATTATAATGGTTGGAGAAATCCGAGATGATGAAACAGCGAAACTCGCTATCGAGGCTTCGATTACTGGTCATATGGTATTTTCAACACTTCATACCAACTCAGCTGCTCATACTATCCAACGATTAGTAAATCTAGGTGTTGATCCACTCCTTATTTCTTCTTCTCTTCGAGTAATAGTCTCTCAGAGGCTGGCTCGAAAACTCTGTCCTCATTGTAAAACACAATATGGACCAGAACCAAAGATAAAGAAGTTTCTTATGTGAAAAGTAGGGAAGTACATCAAAACTCGTGAAGATATGAAGCTTTATAAAGCACAAGAGGGATGATGCGACAAGTGTAGCAAGACAGGGTATAAAGGACGAATGGGGCTCTACGAAGTTATGGAGATGAGCGACAAGATAGAAGCCCTTATGCTTCAAAATGCTTCAAGACTACAACTAGAGATTCAAGCAATCGGTGATGGGATGGTCACGATTAAAGAAGATGCTCTCATTAAAGTAGTGCTCGGAGATACCAGTTTAGAAGAAGTGCTGAGTGTGTTAGGAAGTTAGATGATTCCCTCAACCCCTTTACTAAAGGGGAGCTCAAAAGAAGATGATTATTAGATTAAGAATATATTAATTGTCTAGGAGAAAGGGAAAAACTTGCCCCAAATAGTTGTGTGAGTATACTTGATATGATAATATGATATTGTAATCAAGAAAGGAGATGAATACACAACTAAAAACATTATTTGAGGTTTATAGAATTCGCAAGAAGGATAGGCATGAATTAAAACAAATATTTGCCTTGTTACCTGCTGGAAAACAGATTAATTTCTTGAATGAATTCCCTCAACACGCCCAAGTCTTGAGAAAAATATATGAAGATATGGATCAAGAACGACAAATGCTACTTTGAAATGCATTGAGACAAGTAGACGAAGCAATTATAAAAGTAAAACAAGAATATCCTGCTTAAAATAAGCCTAAAAATAAAAATAAAAAACAGTTATGAATAATAAAATGAGTACACTCGATAAACATCTAGGAGATCAGCCATTAGGTCCAGATAAACTAACGTCAATTAATCAAAAAATTGAGAATGGTGATATTCATGCGCAGTACTTATTACCATTACAAGAAAGAATTAAAACAGAAGTAGCCAAATTGACAGACGAACAACAAGAGAAAGTTCTTCCAATACTCAATAGTATCGAACAGAATACTCAATATCAATTTACTCGATCATGATTTAAAACAGAAATGCTGGCGCATGCTGCGAATGATGATTTTTGACAAAAATTAGCAGCATAAAAAATACCAATCAAAAAAACGGTTCTTACGAACCGTTTTTTTTGTACCAATCACAATGGTTTTTCAATCAACATTCTCAACCATCAACACATTTAGGCTTTCGAGCAATACACTGATATCGTCAAAACAGTATGAGCGTATTATGTAGTTTATTCAAATTCTGAGTCGTGATTAGCTTTGCTGCAAGCTTGTCAGTTTCTTCTGGCATCTTTGTTTTCACGATTCCGACTCTATTGAGCACTCTATGAACGTGTGTATCTACTGCTAAAAATGGCTGATCATACACCACCGCTAAAAATACTTTCGCTGTTTTGATTCATACTCATGGGAGTGTAGTGAGCTCTGGAATGGTCTTGTATTCTGAGATATTTTTCCTTGTATCGACTAGTATCTGACACATCTTATAAACATTTTTCGCTTTATTATTGAAAAAATTAATAGACTTAATGTATTCTCGTATAGCATCTTCTCATAACTGCAACCCATCTTCAGGAGTTTTAAGTACTTTGAAAAACTCTCTGTTTGCTTTATTTACTCATACGTCTGTTGCTTGGGCTGACATAGCAATGGCGACAATAAATTGAAAAATATTTTCATAATACAGTTCTGTTTTTGCATCTGGATACATTTCGTAGGTCACATCTGCCAGTTTATCTATTTTTTCTTTCTTTTTTGCTGAAACTCTCATATACTCTAATTGAATATTCCCCTAACCCCTTTTTTTAAAGGGGAATGAGGCCAAAAATAAATTTATAATAAAATTATATAGAAGAACATATGTATTCAAAACCTTTTTATATTACTCAGAAAATAGGGAACAATGCTTTTAGCTTTGAGCAAAGAGAGAATAAACAACTCTATGTTCCAAGTTTGAAAAAGATATCGAACTTAGATGAGATAAAACTAGTTTTTCCTTTTTTAGAAAAGGGAGTACCCGAGAAACGAGGGGGAGGGATTTTAAAAGATGATAAAGTAGCTTTTGAGGATTTTAATATATATGACGACAAAAAACTCGATACGTGTTATGGTTTAGAAAATTTCTATGAATTTGATTGGGAAGGAAAGAAAGTCTATTTGTTTGATAACCATAATCATGCCTATTTTTTCTGGTATTTAGCTCGAGATAAATGATATATTAAAGATGCAGCAAAACTCTATCATATAGACGAACATTCAGACATGCGAGATGTGGATAACTATCTTGTGAAGCCAGAGTCCCTTGATCTAGAAAAAATATTTCAGGCAACAAATTTTTCAGATATAAATGTTTGAAATTATATTCTGCCAGCACAAAAAGAGGGGATTATTTGAGAGATAGTTCAGATCAGAAACGAAGATAATCTCAAGGAGTATCAAGACACTCATATGCAGATGCAGGAGACTAATGTTGTTCTTAATCTCGACCTAGATTTTTTCCAACCAGATCTTGATTTTATAGACTACGAACTCAAAAAACAGGTCACACTCGATGCTGCCATAAAGGCAGATGTTATCACAGTAGCTACTTCACCGTTTTTTATAGAGCAAGGCTTAGCAATTCAAGTATTTAAGGATTTTTTTCAATAAAAAAACTCTCCTAAATCAGGAGAGAGTTTTTTTGATTATTATTATTATTACTTGGCTGGCATCACAGCATCGATAGCTGCGAATGAAGCGTCTTTTCCGGTTGGAAGGATGATAGATATAGTGTCACCAATACTGGCTTCGAAATGTGTTACAGCAGCCGTGAGGAGGTCATAGGTCTTTCCATCTGCCACTGCTTGGTATTTTCAGTTTTCTTCAGTGAGAAGTCCTGTAGTAGTAGTTCTTTCTATGGGAGCAATTTGTTTGTAGAGCATTTTACCATTTGAAGCAATGGTAAGTTTGAGTTTGTCTCATTGAACCATTTTTGATTTAGATGCATAGTTAGCAGGAACAGAATATTTTGATCCATCACTTGATAACATTTCTTCACCAGTAAAGACACCTTCAATTATTTTAGCATCTCCATCATCATAGCTATGTAGACCAGATGTATCCATGCTATTTACAGGGCTATCGAGAGAAATTCCTTCTTCGCTTGCAACCTCTTTAAGAAGTTTCTTTGCATTTTTGATAGACTTCTCAGCCGTAGTAATAAAATCAATTATCGCGTTGATTGTCTTTTTATTGCTCATGTTTTTGTATTTATATTTATAAAATATGTTCTAATTATATCCTATTTTGGCTAGCAGTAAAGAAAAAAGACTTTACTTTCATTAAAAATAGATACTTATTAATCGCTCTATCTCTCCTTGATAAAACACAGTGATAAAAAATCAGATGGCGAGGAATGGTCAGAATGGAACTTGAGTAACAGTCTTTGACTTGAGTCCGTTTTTTATTTTTGAAATAATTATGAGACCTATTCATATAATACTCCCAGTAAAGTAGGTAGCGAATAGTCATGGTAACCAAAGACTACTTCATAGTATCATACCTATGAGGATGGCAATTCGTAGATCTCAACCACCCATCCATGCTCATCCTGATACAACGATCTGTAAAAAGAAAAAACTAAATATGGCGAGTGCTCATATAAGTGCCTGTAGGGCAGGGAAGTCGGTTCCAAAAAATACTCCAAAGATATAAATACATAACCAGATAGTGAGAATAGCTATTATGTCTAGTTTTTCGTTCCATCATTGTATCATGATTCAGTAGAGTATGGCTATTGATAGTATTAACATAGCTATACTTGTGAAACTTGCGAGAGAGAGTGAGCTGGTGGTGAGTGATGGTATGACTGAGAATCAGAGACTCTGTGCTATAATATATACTATAGTTCCAACTACTCACGTCAGCATAATACCTTCATGAATTTCTAAGAATAAAATATCATAGAATACATAAAGTATTGTTATAAATCAGATGAATAACCAAAAATCTAGTTTAGCTATTTCGAGTAAATCTCATGAAAATATAAGTGAACTATCTATGAAAAAATATCAGATAAGAGCAAACAAGAGCCCCGTAGATATTTCTAAGATAGGATAGATAGCTCAGATTTTATTTCCACATTTTCCACATTTTCATTTTGAGAAGAGCCATGAAAAAATAGGTATAAGATGGTACCATTTAAGGAGCTTGTCACACTTAGAACAGTGACTATCACCGTCTATAATACCAGGTTCACCAGATTTAAGTCTATGGATAACTACCGATCAAAAACTTCCAAAGAGAGTTCCAAATATAAATAACGAGATGTAGAGAAAAGTATCCATTTGTTTTGCATTGAAGATTAATATGCTTATTCTAGAGATAATCTAGTTATTATCAAATATCTATGCAAAGATTTTATATACAGGGGCAAAAATTGTGAGAGAATTTTTCTCTAAATAAAGCTCACGAAGTCTATTACCAACTCACCAAAGTACTCAGATCCTACGCCTGAGATCAACTGGTGTTTTTTGATGGAGAAAAACAAGTAGATTATTCTTATAAAATATCTAATATTTCCTGAGCAGAGGTGGATTTTGAATATATTTGAGAAATAGAAAAAAACTCAGAAAATAGCTTTGATTTAGTACTCTATCAGGCTATGCCAAGCAAGCTTTCAAAGCTAGAATACATCGTTCAAAAAGCAGTAGAAGTAGGATATACTCAGTTTGTATTTTTTAAATCTGAACGCTCTCAAAAATTAGTTTTGTCTGATAAAAAGATAGAAAGACTCCGGAAAATTATTGTTGAAGCAGTAGAGCAGAGTGGAAGAAATAGATTGCCTGAACTGATAGTAGAAGATAAGATAGATTTCCCACAAAATAATGAACAGAATTTAAATATAGTATTTCATACAGTTGATAAAAGTTCTCAAAGTTTAAAAGATATTGAGATAAACTCCAAGAATATAAATATTTTTGTATGACCAGAGGGGTGATTTTCAGCTTCAGAAGTGAGTAAGTTCGAATCTCTCTGATATAAAAAATCCTATCTCGGAGATAGGATTCTCAGATGTGAAACAGTCAGTAGTGTAGTATGATTTTTTATATCAGAAAGTCTTCATTAATTTTCTTCCCTTTTCAAGGGAAGTGGCTTGGAGAGTAACGGAGAGACGATGGGTTATTTTACTTTCATAGTATTTACTTCTTCACTATCATGAAGTTTCTTTGTTTTTATAAAGAAGCTTTTTATTTTCACAAAAATATTTCTAGTTAGAATATATATATCGTAGATAAAGGGTGTTTTATAGATCAGAGAGTATTTTGGGTATCAGATGGTATAGAGTGTTATTACAAACACAGCCAGCAACCATCTTCCTGAAATACTACTGAACAGTATGATAAGAGCCATGATAGCTAAAATCAGTAAAGAACTTAAATATATATGGTATTTCTCGAATTTCTTTGTGCTGGGGAGAGTCTTGAGTTTTAGTTCGAGAGCCTTCTCTTGTTTCTGCTGATCCTGTATGATAGAGTTTTTTAGCTCAGCGTAGTTGATAAATTTATTTTTGCTAAAATAGTTTGCTAGATAGTTCAGTGTTGTTAGAGAGATTATTCGTAGCTCTCTAAAATTAGGAAGAAAATCGAGATTTATTTGAACCAATTTACCATGTGTAAATAAACTGATTCCAGTAAACACAATATAGATAATGTAGCTCAGAGATATAATATTGACCAAATTTTGATTTCAAGCAATATAGAGTATTACGATGAGTAGCGTCACATATAGATTAAGTTTTCCAATGGTTTGTACCACCTTGTGTTTAGCATATTTCCCATAGAGATAGGCTCATATAAAGGGTATATGGGTCAGTATGAGAGTGAGTTTGTCACGCTCGTTTATCTTTAAATCATGGTTTATATCAAGGAGTTTTTTATCTCAAGAAAACTTGATAATGTCCTTGCTGTAAAAATTTTTTCAATGTTGAGCCTTATAAGCTCAAACAAGTATTAAGCTTGCAAGACCAAGAAATAGTACTACTGCAATAATGTCTCATAAATTATAGCCGAGAATAGAAAATATAGTGAGAGGATTATTCCACACAAAGATAACTACATTAAGTAGTAGTCCAAGATGTATAAACAGAGCTGTTTTCGTATGAGATGCTACGAAGCTGTTGTTAATATGCTCATTGTCTTTATTTAGCAAAAAAGCCCAATTTATTCAAATGAGTAGGTAGGCAGAAACGGCATTGGCTTTTGTTTTTTTATGGAGCTGTGTCATAGTATTTTTGTTATAGTATTATAATAGCATATTTTTGCATTGGGAAACAATATTTTACCTTTACAAACAAGAAAAAATATATACAGTTGCTTGTGTTTTAAAAATAGAGAAAATTATGAAAATAAAAGAAGTAAGTTTTGTTAAATCAGTCACGATTAATGATAATCGTGTGTTTTTTGAAAATCGTGATGAAATAATTTTTGTGGGTCGTTCAAATATGGGTAAATCAACCTTGATGAATAAGCTATTCAACAAAAGAGATATGGTAAAAACATCGGCCCGACCAGGGAAGACAAAAACAGCCAATATTTTTCTCGTGAATAAAAAATTTTATTATACAGATCTACCGGGATATGGTTTTGCTCGTCTTGGAAAAGAGGTTCGAGAGCATCTTGATGCGCTGATTAGTTGGTATTTAGAAGAAAGACGAAATAATATCAAAAAAGTAGTTATGTTGATAGATGCTAAAATATGAGCACAAGAATCAGACCTAGAGATGTTTGGATATATTCAAGATATGGGTCTTCCTCTTACGATTGTTTTATCTAAAATTGATAGACTTTCGAAAGGTGAAGTAGATAAATCACTCGCTGCAACCCAAAAACAATTTTTTGGACAACAAGTCGTGGCAGTTTCAAGTACAAAAAATAAAGGTATCGATGAGCTCGGGAAAATATTTAGGGAAGCGCTTCTTGGGAATTAATCTTTTGATTTTTTCTCTAAATATGATAAATTGTATACATTAACAATTTATCATATTTTTTTTATGTTCAATAAAAAGCAAAACAGCTTTATCAATATTTCATTTACTATCATTACAGCTGTATTGATATTTTATGTTTTAGCTGCAGGGAAGTCATTTATCATACCATTTGTAGTAGCACTTTTATTATCGTTTGCGATTATTGGGCTTTCTAACTTTTATAAAAGCTTTAAATTACCAGCTTTTGTATCATTTCCTCTTTCAATGATTACTTATGGAGCTATATTCTGGCTTATAGGTAAAATTATAGAGAGTAATTTTGATGATTTCATTCGTCTCGCACCTGAATATCAAAATACAGTTCTGAATATTGTAGATGGGTATTCAGATAAAATATTTACTATGTTACATATAGATAAACCTGAGAGCTTTGCCCAATTGTTACAGTCTATAAATGTCTCAGCTGTATTTGAGAACATTGCATCTGGTATAGTTTCTATCTCTGGTCGTTTAGGAATTATATTCTTCTATACTCTCTTTATTTTATTAGAATACAGGTATTTACGAACAAAAGTAGACCTGATGATTCAAGATAATATGATGAAGAAAAAAACATTTGAAGTACTGGATCAAATTAAGTCAGATGTAAAATCATATTTTGTAATTAAAGCATTTATTAGCTTTTTAGTAGCACTTTTTAGTTATACTATTATGTCTATTTTTGGTTTACCTTTTGCTATATTCTTTGCATTTATTATATTCTTTTTAAACTTTATTCCCAACATTGGGTCTATCATTGCTGTATTATTTCCAGTTCTATTTTCATTGGTAGAATTTGCGGATTTATGACAATCAGTTATATTTTTAGTACTTATGATTTGTGTACAGATCCTCATGTGAAACTTTGTAGAACCGAAATTTGTATGAAATAAGCTCAATCTTTCTCCATTGGTTATTATCCTATCGCTTGTATTTTGGGGTTCTCTTTGGGGTGTTGTTGGTATGTTATTATCAGTACCAATCATGGTTATCATAAATATTATTCTCGCAGCTATTCCGTCTACTCGACCAATTGCTATATTATTCTCAGAGAAATGAGTACTTAAAATTTCTGATGATGATGTAAACACAACCACTAAAAAAATTGTAAAAGATTTAAAGAAAAAGCTGAGAGATACTAAAAAGCAGTTGAAAAAATAATAATACTTAACTATAAAAAACTATGTCTAAAAAAATAGCTATCGAAATTGATGCAAAATACCGAGAATCTCTCGATATCCTAAAAACAGCATTCACCAACCCAGAAGGGAAACCCATAGAACAAGACCACGAAGTAGTTGAAGGACTCATAGAGAGCTTTCTATCATTCCTCCAAAAACAACATCAACCAGAAGGACATGTCCATGGTCCAGATTGTAAACATGATTAATACTTAAAAGTACTCACGGGTACTTTTTTTTGTGTTTAGTTTTATTTTTTGTATAATAATTCACGTTAATTTTGAGGACGAATAAATGATGAAATGTTGGAGTGCATAATGCTTAATTGCTCCTCTTTCTCTTAAGTAAGAGAAAGAATTCAAGATAGAGTTATGAATTGCAATATTTCATTATTTATCTTCAGAGTATAACATACTTTATTTTTTAGAAAATCCTTATATCCTCCCTCTCCTAGCAGGAGAGGGAATGAGGGTGAGGTATTTAAATTTATGTTAGATGTTACAGATAGCAATGCAGCAAGTATAGTGCCTTTGAACAAGGTCTATACTATTGCTGGAAAAAATATTACTATTGAAACAGGTCGACTGGCATTTTTTGCGAACGGAGCTGTTACAATGAGTGATGAAAATGATAATATTTTGATGGTTACCGCAGGTATTAAAGAAGCTGGCTTGAATAAAAAAGCGAGTTTTTTCCCGCTCGTAGTAGACTACCAAGAAAAGTATTATGCAACTGGTAAGATAGGTGGGAACAGATTTATGAAACGAGAAGCTCGACCCAGTGATCAAGCAACTCTAACTTCACGAATGATCGATAGACCAATCCGACCTATGTTTCCAAAAGGAACCGTAAATGATACACAAATCCTTTGTACGACACTTTCATCAGATAATAACTCTGAGCTAGGGAGTTGGGGGATCACAGGAGCATCTCTTGCTTTGATGCTCGCTGGAGCACCATTTGATGGGCCAGTTTCTGGTGTAAAAATAGTTCTCAACCAAGATGATACATATACATACGACCCAAACTTTGAACAAGAAAGAGCTGCGAAACTTCACTTAGTAGTTGCAGGAACACTTGATGCTCTGACTATGGTAGAAGCAGGTGGGCAAGAAGTAAGTAATGAACAAATGCTAGCTGCTCTTGAAAAAGGACATGAGATTGTTAAAGAGATGTGTAATGCTCAACTAGACTTTGTAGCAGCATTTGAAAAACAATTTGGTGAAATTAAAAAGATTGAAGCTACACTCAATCTTCCAGATGAAACACTATACGAAAAAGTATCAGAATTCCTCACAGAAGAAAAACTAGAAGCTTTGTATGGTCAATCTAAAAAAGGCTTCCAAAAAGTACTCGACACTCTGGATATAGAAGTGCGAAAATATCTTATAGAAAATAAAATCTATGAAGTAGAAGAGCATCTTCATGAAGATATGCTCGAATCATCTGATCTAGATTTTGTTGGAAACCTCGTATACAAACGAGTGAAGGTGATTATGAGAAAAAATATATTAGAAAAAGAACAACGACTCGATTTTAGAAAACCAAATGAAGTTCGAGTGATTAAAGGTGAGACAGGATTACTTCCAAGAACGCATGGATCAGCACTATTCCAAAGAGGTATGACGCAAGTACTCAATATAGCTACGCTTGGTGGTCCAGGAGACAAACAAATAGTAGATGGATTATTTAGCGAAACAGAAAAACGATATATCCATCATTATAACTTTCCACCATATTCAGTTGGTGAAGTTCGAATGATGCGAGGAGTTGGTCGGAGAGAAGTAGGGCATGGTCGACTCGCTGAGCGAGCACTCGAACCAGTTCTGCCAAGCGAAGCAGATTTTCCATATATGATCCGAACCGTATCAGAGGTAACAACATGTAATGGGTCTAGTTCTATGGCTTCAGTGTGTGGTTCTACCATGAGTCTTATGAACGCAGGTGTACCAATTATACGACCTGTTTCAGCCGTCGCTATGGGTATGATCTATGACGAAAATACAGGTGATTATAAAATACTTTCAGATATCCAAGCACAAGAAGATTTTCTTGGAGACATGGATTTCAAAGTAGCGAGAACGATGCAAGGTATTACTGCAATGCAACTCGATGTAAAAATAAAAGGTCTCAAGATGGAAGTATTTGAAAAAGCTTTTGACCAAGGGAAAGATGCATCAGAGCACATACTAGCAGAGATGCTCAAAGCTCAAGCTGAAGTATCTCCAGAGCTTTCAAAATATGCTCCACTGATTATGAGTATACAAGTTCCAGAAGATAAAATTAGATCAATTATTGGGAAATGAGGTGAAACCATTCAAAAACTTCAAGCAGATTTTGATGTAGTTATCTCTATCGAAGATGATGGTATGACTTCTATCACAGCAAAAACACAAGAAGGTTGAAATAAGGCTATTGAAGTTATCAAACAAATTCTCTGGGTACCAGAAGTTGGTTATAAAGGGGAATGAGAAGTAGTTAAGATTATAGAATGAGTTGGTGCTATCGTAGCATTTGCAGGAACACAATCTGGTATGATTCATATCTCAAAACTCTCAAAAGAGCGAGTTACTAACATAGAAGACATAGTAAAACAAGGAGATA
>Ga0208544_10001344_pt1 | contig 17080 bp, 15 predicted proteins | sample DEB08_DNA_9_FD_184526 | JGI IMG/M metagenome (GOLD analysis project Ga0208544, IMG submission 184526) | Aqueous microbial communities from the Delaware River and Bay under freshwater to marine salinity gradient to study organic matter... | ecosystem: Environmental > Aquatic > Marine > Coastal ... | reverse complement strand
CGGGTTGCCTCTATGTACCAACATGGTAAAGCGGTGAATTACGCTACCGCCTTTGAGATTGACGATGTGATCGATCCCGTTGAGTCACGGCAGTGGATCTTGGCCGGCTTGAAGTCAACGCCCGCGGTCGTTCCCCGCCATGGCAAGAAACGACCTTTTGTCGACACCTGGTAGCTCGGGGCTACTCATGGCGCAGCGCCTCAATAGGCGCCATGTGAGCCGCCCGACGGGCTGGGAAATAACCGAACACAACGCCGATGACTGTCGCGAAGCTGAACCCGAGCAGAATAATGCCCAGGTTCAGCACAAACGGCACCCCGATCATATCGGTAATAACCAGTGTTGCCAGGATTGCCAGGGCAATACCCAGCAGGCCACCAATCGCCGATAGAACAACGGCCTCAACCAGAAACTGCAGCAATACATCCCGCATCAGAGCACCGATCGCCAGCCGAATACCTATCTCCCGGGTCCGCTCCGTCACTGAAACCAGCATGATATTCATGATGCCAATGCCACCTACCAGCAAACTGACGGCAGCGACAGTACCCAGCAGGGCGGTAAGAATTGTCAGGGTGCCGGCGAGGGTTGCACCGATTTCACGGGTACTCATCATCGTGAAATTATCATCTTCATTGACGGCGATATGCCGACGTTCACGCAACAGTGTCTCCAAACCAGCCTGCAGCGCATCCACCGATTCGGCACTGCTGGCAGACACCTGGATCAGGCCAATATCCTGGTTGCCACTGACACGGCGCTGAAAGGTTCGAAGAGGCATCAGAATCAGGTTATCCTGATCACTGCCCATGGCTGATTGGCCTTTGGCAGCCAGCAAACCAATGACTCGACACGCCATCTTGCCGAGACGCAGACGAGCACCCAGCGCGGGTTCAGCGCCAAACAATTCACGCTGAACCGTCGCGCCGATAATGCACACTGCACTGCCGGACACCAGTTCGGTGCTGGAAAACAGTCGACCCTCATCGATTGGCCACTCCCGCACGGTGAAGAAGGCATTATCTGTACCTGTGACTGCACTCAACCAATTACTATTCCCAACGACTGCGGTCATGCTTGAGCTCGCCAGCGGGGCGGCGGCTTTCATGCCATCGATGTCTCGTCGAATCGCCTCAATATCAGAGCGTCGAAAAGCTGGCGCACCAACCCCACCATGAACAGGACCCATTCGTCTCGACGGCACTATCATCACCAGATTACTACCAAGACTCTGAATCTGCTGACTGACCTGCAGCGTCGCGCCATCACCGACTGTGATCATGGTCACGACGGCAGCAACGCCAATGACGATACCGAGCATGGTGAGAAAAGATCGCAGGGCATTTCTTCGAATCTCCTGCAATGCCAACCCGAACGCATTCCAAAGCATCAGGCTGGCTCAGGTTGGCGCTGGTCAGAAGTTACCTGACCATCGACAAAATTGACCGTACGGTGGGCTACGGCGGCAACCTGTGGGTCATGAGTGACCATAACGACAGTAATCCCCTGCTCCCGGTTCAGCGCCTCAATCAGCGCCATGATCTCTCGACTGGTATGGGAATCAAGGTTGCCTGTGGGCTCATCTGCCAACAGCAGGGTCGGGCGCGTGACGATCGCACGGGCAATGGCAACCCGCTGTTGCTGACCCACAGACAGTTCATTGGCCTTGTGATCAAGCCATTGTTCGAGCTTGACGGTCTGCAGTGCCTCGCTGGCGATTTGCCGCCGGGCGGCCTTGTCGACGCGACGATAGATCAGGGGTAACTCAACATTTTCCAGTGCAGTGGTACGTGCCAACAGGTTAAATCCCTGGAACACGAAGCCAATGTAATGGCGCCTGAGGATTGCCAACCGGTTCTGATCCAGGTCTGTCACCTCAACACCATTGAACTGATATGAGCCCTGGGACGACACATCGAGACAACCAACAATATTCATAAAGGTAGATTTTCCTGAACCGCTTGGCCCCATGATCGCGACAAACTCGCCAGCCTGGATTTCCAGGTCCACATGATTCAGAGCCCATAGCCTGGATTGACCCGTGCCATAAACCTTGCTCAGACCCGTTACTCGAATTAGCGGTGGCATATCAGTTGGCTCCCTGCAGACCAGTAATGACCAGAGTCCCCGCTTCAATACCCGTTGCATCTATCACGGTATAGCGGCCGTCGGTCAAGCCGGTACCGACTTTCACCGCACGGGGCTCGCCGCCATCCAACACCCAGACGTCGACCTCGTTGCCAACTGCCCGAGTCGTTCGAGGTAAGTTGCGATGGCGAGGTACCAGCATGGCAAACACACTGCCACCAGGACGATCATCTGCGGACTCGTCTGGCGGGACAAATCTCAGGGCCGAGTTCGGTACAACCAGTGCGTTCGCAACCAACGCTGTCTGGATTTCTGCAGTCGCTGTCATGCCCGGCCGGAGAGACAGATCATCATTAGTCACGTCAAGCAGCGTTTCATAGGTGACAACGCCCTCTACCGTCCGTGGCGCGTAGCGAACCTGGGTGACGATGGCGGCGAAGTTCCTGCCTGGATAGGCATCAACCGTGAACATCGCCGACTGCCCTTGCTGCAGACTGCCGACATCAGCTTCGTCGACGTCGACATGCAAAGTCATGCGCCGCAGGTCCTCGGCCAGAGAAAACAATATGGGTGTGTTGAAAGCCGCTGCCACTGTCTGCCCTGGCTCTACATTCCGACTTAAGACAATACCGCTGATGGGCGCCCTGATAACCGCTTTAGCCAGCTTGCTGGTCGCCGCATCAAGCGCTGCCAGACTCTGTTCGACCTGCGCGGTTGCAGCGGCGAGATCAGCATTGGCGCGCGCCAACGCTGCGGTACTGGTATCGAGATCCTCGACCGGTGCCAGCTGTTGCGCTACCAGATCACTACGCCGCTGATATTTTATGTTAGTTTCAGTAAGAGTAGCCTGAGCCTGGTCGACTCGCGCCCGGGCCAATTGCAACGCGGCCCGGTATTGGACGACCGAGGCGTCAAGCTCAGCAGTCTCGAGCCTAGCAAGCACTTGATCAGTTTTGACCTGGTCATTGAAATCGACCTTGACACTGATGATCTTGCCAGACAATTCGCTGCCCACGTCCACCTGGTTGACGGGAGCGAGCTTGCCTGTGGCCGTGATAGCGACACTTAAATCCTGGCGTGAAACGGGCACCGTCTTAAACCCGGTCGCGACCTCAGCTGGCACGAACAACCAATAGCTCACCGCTGCCAACGTCAGGATTACGACCAGGCCGACAGACATCCACTTCAACCATATTGATCGGCGGCCAGACCCGGGGTCTTGCCGCAATACGGCAAGCACATCTGCTGTTTCACGACTGAGTTGATCCTGCATCAAAAGCCTCTGAAACAAGCAGCCATCACAGCCCGAATGAGCGTGTGTCTAAACTTCATTCAGCCTAGCCAGTACCGTCGCCAAGCGCCATGACATCGGTCAAGGGGATATTCGCCGGCTGACAATGTTGATCGTGGCCGTCTAAGCTGGGACTGCTCTCAACGACAACCAGCAGTAATAGTAGGTTGTTATCAAGCAGGACAATTGCTAACTTCGTCCCTCATGAAACAAGCACTCAGAAGACTATTCGCACGACTACTGAATTACTTTGAATCCGGTACCGGCGACTTTGGTTACAAACCATCCCACCGCGTCATCCTATTGGTGATGAGCGGCATGTTTCTTGGCCTGGCAACATTGGTCCTGGCATTGATGCCGGAGGATGACTATGGCTATTTTTTCCCCGTATTAATCTTTGGTGGCACCGGCTGTCTTGGCCTGATCATCGGCTTCCTGGGTCACGATCGCGCGGTCGCCAGGATCTGGGGTTCAGGCTAGGTGAGCAACACGGCAGGCCCCGATTCACAACCTCAGGCTTTACGCAACGAGAAGCATGCCCTATGACTTCTGACCTATTGAACCCGGCAGACCCTGACGCCCAATACTTCTCTCGCGCCGATGTCGATGAGCCATTCGGCACCTACTCCCATCATCCATTTGCTCTGGAACAGCGATCTTGGCCTTCTGTCGAGCATTACTTCCAGGCCATGAAATTCAACGACGAGGCTTATCAGGAGCGGATTCGAATCGCAGATTCGCCGACTCAGGCTCGCAAACTCGGTCGCACCCGCCTGAAACGGATCCGCCGAAACTGGAAAGACGTTAAAGCTGTGTATATGACTCGGGCTGTCTATACGAAATGCCGAAGCCACCCAGATATCGCTCGGCGATTAATCACCAATCAGAATCAACTGATTGAGAATAGTTTATATGACTACTTCTGGGGCTGTGGGCGTGACCGACGAGGCAAGAACATGTACGGCCAAGTACTGATGAATGTCCGCGACAAGCTCAGACAGGAAGCAGAATGAAAAACGCCCCCGGTTCTCACGAACCGAGGGCGTTAGACTACAGCCGTCTTTTAATCAGGCAGCAGGTACAAACACTGCCTTGGTTTCGAGGAACTCTTCGAAGCCAAGCTCGCCCCATTCACGGCCGTTACCCGATTGCTTGTAGCCACCGAAGGGAGCATTGAAGTCAGGTCCCGATCCATTGATATGAACGTTACCGGTACGAATTTGCGCAGCCACGGCCAGCGCATGCTCGACACTGCTCGACTGAACATAACCAGACAGACCATAAGGCGAATCATTGGCAATATCAATTGCCTCAGCTTCGGTGTCGTAAGGCAAAATAGTCAGCACTGGGCCAAAGATTTCTTCTTGCGCAATCGTCATGTCGTTAGTGACATCACCAAAGATAGTGGGTTTGACATAGTAGCCCGCGTTCAGACCATCAGGACGTCCTGTACCACCTGCGACCAGCGTCGCACCTTCATCGATACCCTTTTGAATCAGAGTCTGGATCTTGTCCCACTGAATTTCACTGACAACCGGACCGATCACCGTGCCTTCAGCAAACGGGTCGCCCGCTTTGACAGTATCCGCAGTCGCCTTGGCAATTTGCAGGGCCTGGCCGTGCTTGGCCCTGGGTACGAGCATTCTGGTCGGGGCGTTACATGACTGACCTGAATTGGTAAACACTTGAGACACACCACTTGAAACCGCTTTCTGCAGATCAGCATCATCGAGCACGATATTGGCCGACTTGCCGCCCAACTCTTGCGCCACACGCTTGACGGTATCCGCCGCCGCTTTGGCCACTAGGATACCGGCACGAGTGGAGCCAGTAAATGACATCATGGCGACATCCGGGTGGGCCGACATCACCGCACCCACAGCAGGACCGTCACCATTCACTAGGTTGAAAACACCCTTGGGCACACCCGCTGAATGCAGGATTTCAGCCAAGATAATGGCATTCACTGGCGCCACTTCACTGGGCTTTAGCACCATGGTGCAACCTGCAGCCAACGCTGGCGCAACCTTGCAGGTGATCTGGTTAATGGGCCAGTTCCATGGCGTAATCAGACCACAAACACCAATAGGCTCTTTGCGTAACCGGTAAGCACCCTTTTTGGTTTCCCATTCGTAATTTTTTAAAATGTTCATAGTGGTTGCAATGTGGGCCTGACCCGTCGCTGCCTGAGCAGCCTTGGACAACCAGATGGGGGCGCCCATTTCAGTTGAAATCGCCGCGGCAATTTCGTCATAACGCTTCGTGTATTCGGCCAGAATCGCGCCGAACAACTCAAGCCGCTCCGCGACAGTCGCGCGCGAATAGCTCTCAAAGGCAACCTTGGCTGCAGCCACTGCCTTCTCAACGTCGGCGGCACTGCCCATGCTAATTTTCGCAAATGCTTCTTCGGTTGCAGGATTGATCACGTCCAGGGTAGCCGGCTTAGCGGGATCTACCCACTCGCCATTGATATAGAACTTCAGATATTCTTGCATGCTTTCTCTCTTTTCAGGTTGGATTCTGGTTGGGTTCTGGTTGGGTTCTGGTTGGGTTCTGGTTGGGTTCTGGTTGGGTTCTGGTTTAATTCTGGTTAGATTCCCAGTATCAGGATCTGTTGAGTCTCTGGATTGCTCAACCTACAAATTCGTTCGGGGTCTGTCAAGGCGCAGTACTGGCGGCACGAGATTGCAGGCCTTTCTGCCGTAAGCGCCATTGCAATACATCAATACGATCCTGGCCGAAGAACGGCTCACCCTCAAAGGCACAGGTGGGTACGCCCCAGTGACCGGACTGAGCATGCGCATCCTGGTTGGCTAGAATCACAGACTCCAATCTCAGCGTCTCGGCATCGACAATAGCATCCATCGTGGTCAGGTCTAAGCCGGCTCGGTCAGTCGCCTCGGCCAGCAGCTCACCCGCCTGCCAGTTTCGAGTACCACCCCAAATCAAACTCGAAACCTCATCGGCAAATTCAATGCCGCGACCCGCTTCTGCTGCGACAATGCCCAGACGAGTCAATCGATAAATATAGATCTGGTCCTCCGCCGTACGACGTCGACCCTGTTCGTCCTGATATTGTTTAACGGGATCGGGGCTTGGCCAGCGAAAGGGGATATTTAAGAATTCAGCGCAACGATGCACATCAGTCATCAAATAACCGGGCCATAGCGGATCCACAGACAAAAAGAAATTTGGCGTGCGAATCGCAATAGGATAGACCGGGCGAAAATTCACCGTGACTTCGAACTGCTCCTGCAAGGCCCGCAGTCGCGGCGTTGCCAAGTAGGACCAGGGACTGCGAAATGACCAAAATAGATCGACCTGAAGATCAGCCATTGATTAATGTCCGTTCACCAAAAGCCTGAGTCTAACAAGATTTAGGGTTCGGAGTAAGGTGACGGGCCTCCACCACTCGGCAAATTTTTTTGCCAAGATCTCATATCTAAAGCCCGTAACGACAACCTTCAATTGTCGAACCACTTGGTCTCACTTAGCAATCCTGCACTATGACTAGACCAAGCGCCAAACTCAAAGAAGGCTCGATTCGAACACCCCGGCGCCGCGAATTCTTTTATTGCTAGACGCGAGTCCCGGAAAAAGTCGCGTTCCCGAACATACCCAGCTTGGCGTTGCCGCTGATGCCATCACCTTCGACTGTCGCTGAAAAATCCAGTTCCATAGGCATAGGCTGGGTCATTTTGACTTTCCACGCCAGACTGCTGCCATCGACACTGCCGCCGGTGAAGTCCTGAGTACCCTGGGAGCTGACAATCTTGCCTGACAATGCTGTGCCATCGGCCGCGAGACTCAAGGTCGCATCCTGCGCCCCCATGGGTGAGTTCATTGTGACTTTCCAATCGCCGTTAATGCTCATATGTCGCCCTCTCGTGTTGTTTGCTATTGAATTTCTGACCACCCCACTGTTTCAGTGAATGTTTCAGTGAATGTTTCAGTGAATGTTGCCGTTAATGCGTCAGTTAAGGGTTAAGCCAAGCGGTTGACAGTAACAGGTATGTTCCCGTCATGAAATCAGATCCTGCTGCAGCCGATAACGGGCAGCGCAGTCTCGAACTAACCAGCCTACCCTAGGCTCGACAAGCTCAGCACCGTCATATTAAAAGCAGTCATACCACCCCACAAACAGTTTGGTATCACGAGCTTCAATTCAGCCGCTGTTAACGCGCGAATTGAATCAAGACCCCAGCGGCCACCGCCGAGCCAATAACACCTGCGACGTTTGGACCCATCGCGTGCATCAATAGAAAATTATGGGGGTTCGCTTCAAGACCTAGCTTATTCGCCACTCGAGCGGCCATGGGCACTGCGGACACTCCCGCGGCACCGATCAAGGGATTGATTTGTTGTTTTGACAACAGGTTAAGTAGTTTTGCCATCAACACCCCTGTCGCCGTACCGATGCAAAATGCGACCATGCCCAGCAATAGAATACCCAGCGTCTCGGCCACCAGAAATTGGTCAGCGCGAAGTTTCGAACCCACGGCCAGACCCAACAAAATCGTAACGACATTGATCAGCGCGTTTTGAGTCGTATCGCTGAGGCGATCGACCATGCCACATTCACGCATAAAATTACCGAAGCAGAACATCCCTAACAGCGGCGCCGCACTTGGAACCAACATGGCAACCAACACCAACAGCACCACGGGGAAAAATATTTTCTCTCGCCGAGATACCACCCGCAGCTGAGTCATCACAATCTCGCGCTCTCGCTGGGTCGTTAGTGCGCGCATAATCGGTGGCTGGATGAGCGGCACCAGGGCCATATAGGAATAAGCGGCCACTGCGATGGCCCCCAGCATATGGGGCGCCAGAATACCGGCGACATAAATTGCCGTGGGCCCATCGGCGCCACCAATAATACCGATTGCCGCCGCTTCCTGAATGGAAAAGTCGAACCAACCCAGAGAGGTCAGACCGACCGCTCCGAGAAGCGTGGCAAATATACCGAACTGGGCGGCAGCCCCGAGCCAGAGCGTCTTCGGATTGGCCAGCAAGGGACCAAAGTCGGTCATGGCTCCAACACCCATAAATATCAACAAAGGAAACATGCCGGTTTCAAGACCCATGACATAAAACTGGTGCAGTATGCCTTCACCGACGGCGATATCGACACCCGGGATATTACTCAGCAAGCCACCAAACCCGATCGGCACCAACAGCAACGGCTCGAAGCCTCGCCCGATCGCCAGGTACAGTAACGTCAGGGACACCAACAACATAACGCCCTGATCTGCCTGCAGTTGATAAATTCCGCTGGTATGCCAGAGTTCGAGTAACTGCTCCATAACCGACCTACCCGAACGTCATTAAAGTGTCGCCCGCAGACACCGCCTGACCTTCTCTGACTAGCACTTGCGACACCTTGCCGGCGCAACTGGCACGAATTTCAGTCTCCATCTTCATGGCTTCCAGAACCACCACCACGTCACCACTGTTCAAATGGTCACCGACGGCGACGTTGACCCGAGTAATGTTCCCAGACAACGGGGCCAGCACGCCAACCCCACCGGGGCTGGCAGGTTCAAGGGTATTTACCACTCGCGCGGTAGACAGTATGTCACCCCCTGAACTGACCTTAACCACATAAACCTGGCCGGCCACCTCCACAGAGTAAGTTTCAGGCTGGCCACTGGGTACTGCTGCTACCGCCGGCACCGCAACGGCCTCTGGCTCCAAACCGGGCGCTGGCTCAAAGGCTTCCGGATGATGTCGGTTCGTTAGGAATTTCAAACCTGGCTGGGGGAACAACGCATAGGTCAGCACGTCATCATCGAGGTTATCACCAAAGATCAAGGATTTTTCCGCCTGTAGTCCCAGTAACTCTTTCTTTAACTTTTCGAACTCGGACGTCAACAAATCTGCCGGCCGACAGGTAATGGCTTCACCGCCTGCCAGCACACGGGTCTGCAACGCTGAGTCTACCGGCGCGGGCGTCATGCCGTACTCGCCTTTAAGCACGCCTTCGGTCTCTTTCGTAATATTTTTATAACGCTCGCCGGCCAACACGTTCAAGACCGCCTGGGTACCAACGATTTGAGACGTCGGGGTGACCAAGGGAATGAAACCCAGATCCTTGCGGACCAGAGGGATTTCGAGCAACACCTCGTCCAACCGGTCACCCGCATTCTGCTCGCGCAATTGATTTTCAAGGTTAGTCAGCATGCCACCAGGAACCTGCGCGACCAATATTCTAGAATCGATGCCGCGCAGGGCGCCTTCGAATTTCGCATACTTCTTCCGTACTTCACGAAAATAAGCCGCAATCTCTTCCAGTAAATTAATATTCAGACCGGTATCACGATCGGTATCTTGCAATATCGCCACCAGCGATTCTGTTGGCGAGTGACCGTAGGTCATGCTCATCGAAGAGATCGCCGTGTCGACGTTATCAATGCCCGCTTCGATGGCTTTGAGATAAGTCGCTGTCGACATGCCGGTGGTCGCATGACATTGCATGTGAATCGGGATATTAACGACTTTTTTGAGTTCTGAAATCAGCTCAAAAGCAACATAGGGCTTCAACAAACCTGCCATATCCTTGATGGCAATAGAATCGGCACCCATGGACTCAAGCGCCTGCCCCATCGCCACCCAACCCTCAATATTGTGCACCGGACTGACGGTATATGACAAAGTACCCTGGGCATGCTTGCCCTGCTTCAGCACCGCCTTGATCGATGACTCAAGATTTCGAGGATCGTTCATGGCATCGAAGATGCGAAACACGTCGACGCCATTGACCGCTGCACGTTCCACAAATTTGTTCACCAGGTCATCCGCGTAATGCCGATAACCAAGAATATTTTGTCCTCTGAAGAGCATTTGTTGCGGCGTGTTTGGCATGGCCTTCTTGAGCTCGCGAATACGCTCCCAAGGGTCCTCACCCAAATAGCGAATACACGCATCGAAGGTTGCACCACCCCAGCTTTCGAGAGACCAAAAGCCTACCTGATCAAGTTTGTCTGCGATGGGTAACATGTCGTCCAACCGCATACGGGTGGCGAATAGTGACTGATGTGCGTCGCGCAACACCACATCGGTGATGCCGAGGGGTTTCTTCTCGCTCATAGCGTCTAGAGCCTTTTATACTTTAATGGTAGTTAAGCCGTCATGATGAACGACACTTTTTCTCAGCAACCACTGGGTTTAGCGGCAACTTCGACGGCTGGTTTTGACAGCGCTTGGTATGAATATCACAGGAACCCAACGAAATCTATGGGCCAAGGTTGAATCAACCCTTTTGCTTTCGATATTGATGCACGGCTGCGGTTATTGCTGCCAACAGTCGAGGATCAGCCTGGGCAGCTGGCGTCACACTGGTGACCGCTTTGGGCGCTTCACGTAGGAGGCGCGACATTAACGTCGTCGCACCCACCAGCAACGTCAAAAAGACGAATACCGTACCCATGCCATACATCGCCAGGTTCAAGCCCTCAAGCAGTAAGTCAGACACAACCCTGTCTCCATTAGTTAGCCCACAGTTGAATGGCGCCCAAGTTTTCACAATACCACGTCGGCTGGCTTTGCTCACCTAATTCAGGCGACGGCGGCGCAGAAAAAACGATTTTACCGAGCAGACTTACACTCACGCCTCAACCCTAACGTCAGACCTAAAAAGCATCAGACATAAAAAAGACGCCTTGATGGCGCCTTTTGTTTCACTGATAGCACTTCCGTTGCATTGCCGGTTTTGGTTTTTTTGAGCGTGATTTTCAAACTCAACCCGACTCCTCCACAGTTTATAGTCGCGTTACCTAATCATCACGGCGTGATAGCCTCAGCAGAAACCACCTGTCATGAATCATCGGACGGTCAGTGCAACACTCGAGAGTATTGTGCTGACCGCGCGAATTAAAACTCACTCACCATCTATTTTTCTTTATCCTTTCTTACGACCCTCCTTGTTTTCTTGCTTTTTTCATTGCTTTTTTCATTGATTTTAGGGGATTTTTGGCATTTTTGGCATTTTTGGCATTTTTGGCAGAAGACGCTGGCATCGGCACAGACACTTCGGAATCATACGAGTCACTCGTAACTGGCAGAACATCCCAGACTGACTCTTCTTCCTCAATAAACTCGTAGTTTACATCGTTAGTCGCCGTCAGTTCTCGAATCGTATAGCTCATATCAAGCACGGGTCCAAAGCCGGTTCTCCAGCCAACCGCCAAGGTGGTTATGCCGTTGTCTCGACCATGCACAGGACCAAAGTAGCCGTGGGTTTTTGAATGCTGGTTGCGCATGTCGCTGGTAAAGCCTATGTCTGCATAACTTTTATTCAACGTGACGACCGCATCAAGTGATGGCGCAACAGTACTTGAGTTATGGTAAACGATGCCCATGGCGACGTAACCCTCAGGTGCGATCGGGCGCCAAGCCCAAGCATAGTCGGCATTATTATTCCCGCCTTTCATTTTGATAAGAAACTCATATCCCACTGGGGGCGCTGTGATGCCTGCAGCTTTTTTGACGATCACAGACTGCTGGACATCCCCGTCGTTCTTATAGGTGCCGCCTAGTGCCGCCCAACCAGCGGGTATGTTTTTGGGCATGCCAATAGTCGTGCCGTCCTTCTCCAATTCAATGTCTGTGCCCGACGGTAACCAATAATGATCAATCTTGCGTGACGACCAGACATTATCGAAATCAAACCAGGCTTGATAAACCAATTTTTCTTGTGGCTTGCCAGCCACTATCTGGTCGTATTTAAAGTCAAGTGTGGTCTGCAGCTGACTCTTTAACTTTCCATAAATATCGTTCTGGATATTCGTAAATGAATCACATCTCCATTGCCGTTTTGTACACTTGTTTGAGGTGTTCGGCATGAAGGAATTGAAGGTGTTCTTATCTGTTTCCATAAGCGCATCGATATTCAACGAGATATCGTTCGTTAGCGCTTGCCAATCACCGTCAATAGTCGACATGCGTTGTTCAGGTGTTGCCGAGAGCGCGAGTACCGGGCTCAGGCTGTTCGAGAGCTCAATGATGACGCCGGTGTATTCAATGGCCGCGCCTTCTGCGACCCAGTGGATGCGTTTTTTCCAGGCCTTCTCATCGTCTTCCCATTCCTTGCTTTTACTTGAACATTTACTGAATGCACAGGATACGTCAGAGGCGACATCACCCATATCACCGATAACGTCTCCCAGTTCGCTACCAAAGCTATTGAAGAAGTTACCTGCGCCGTTGCCGAAATCGGTCGCCAAGCCTGCTGTTTCGTTAAAGCCTTGCTCAAAAGCTTTGCCGACTGCGCCAACAGTTTGGTCTCGCGCCAATGCTTCGAGCTCTTTGACTATTTCTTTGCCAAGGGTTTTAGCGATCTGACCCGCCATTTTGTCCACTTCCATCACGGCAGAGCCCAGATTCAGGTTAAACGTTTCGTTAAACAAACCCGGCAGCTTGATATTGATCGTTGCTTTTGCTTCCGGAATCTTGCCTTGGGCAATATCGAGAAATCCGGTTTTAACGCTCAACTTTGTAATCGTATAGCCGCTCCTCATAAGGGTATCTGGAATATCGCCCACGGTGTTTCGTAGATCCGGCGGCAACATATCAAAAAACGCCGAATCGGTGAATTTTCTGATCTCATCACCGATCTGTCGCTTGGCATCCTCTAACTTTTCCGCCGCGTCCTCTACATCCCAGTCAACTTCTATGTAGTTGCCTTCGAGTTCACCCAATCCGCTAAAACTGGCATCAATGTAAAAATTTCCCAGCGCTGGGCTAGACAGATCCCCCGTGACAGCCGTTGGTTGCCTTTTTATGGCGTCAACAGAAAGGGCAAGGTCGCTCGCCCGTATCGGCAGGAAACCAAAGACGTTCTCCCAGACTTCGTTCTCTGCCATTTCGGCGCCAATCCCCAGAGAATCAGGATCAATTTGACCTGTCAGGCGGTTTATGGAAACGCCTACCTCGAGTGACATGCCAATAGGCCCACGAGTTGGGTCGAGTCTTAGTCCTATTGGAATACGGGTTGTCAGGCTAGGTTCCATTGTCGGTGAAACTCGCAATTCGAACTCCACATACTCAGGTAACTCTATGACTGACCCCAAAGTACCTCGGAGATTTTCGATAAATTCAGCACCACCGGGAATGAAAGAGAGTGCTTGGTCTAGCGCACTTTCTTCGCGAGCGGTGAAGACCACTTGAGCGATGTAGTCACCCTCTGACACGCTAAAGCTATACCGTTCTGTGCCAGGAATATTCGTTTTGTACATATTTGTGTTCGGGTCTTTCTCTATTCTTAAGAAACCGTACTCGTACACATCATTGCCATAGGTATCGTCAATGGCGAAAGACTGAGCAGGTTGCAGCAGCCCCACAAGACCAAACACTGCCAACATGGCGGCAAAAACCGGAATACGCGTTTGTAACATTTGACTCTCCCATCTGGGCCGATGCGATTATTTATTTCGCCTTAGACCCTGCTTCACATTCGTCTCTGGCCGCTAAGACAGCGATCAGACCCACTCGACTTTTTGTATCTTAGATTTTTGTGCTTAGCTGCGGCTAATAATAGGCCCAGATTGCAACACGATCGCCTAAGGCACAGCGATTTAAAGTGCTTCCAATCAAAGTAGATCGATGCCTGCAGCCACCTCGAGGCGGACTATATATCTCGCCAACACAAAATACTATCGAAATCCACACAGATAAAAGACGAGTAGCGCTGCCACGCATTAGTAAAATTTTCCCAGACTAATTTTCCCATACTGAAAGGTGACCGACTTGCCATTCATACTAGATGCTAGGGCCGGATTGGCGGGCAGCTGAAAATTTGACGGTACTCGCAGGCAGGCTGGATTTTGCATACTGAAACCTGAGTTGTGATTGCTAACGACCTGAACGCTGACACGAGGGTTGCGCAGCGGGCGCGATATTAACAGGTAGTCTTTTGAGCTAACCTTGGAGAGAGGATAGATGGCGAGCAATAGATGGCGAGCAATAGATGGCGAGCAATAGATGGCGGAGAGAGAGGGATTCGAACCCTCGATACGCTATTAACGTATACGCCCTTAGCAGGGGCGCGCCTTCAGCCACTCGGCCATCTCTCCGTATAACTGGTTCGGATATCCCATCAACCTAGGAAAGGTCAGTGCGAATTCATGCGAGGAGTCGAATACACAAAGCGCCGGTGTCCCCGGTTTTTGCGGTGCTACACCTGCACGCCGATGAAATCGCAATCGCGACATCATTGTTGGAAAATCATTGTTGGCTTTCACTGCTTATTAGCTGTGAAACCACATTGTATAAATTGGTGCGCTGGGAGGGAATCGAACCCCCGACCGCCTGGTTCGTAGCCAGGTACTCTATCCAGCTGAGCTACCAGCGCAAAGAACGCGTATTATCATGATGAGACTAGGTCCCGTCAACTTGCTTCTCGCTTAACTCGCGAATAGTCACCCACAATTCACACTTGGGTCGCATTAATCTCGTGATTCCCCCTCATTTCGTCGAAATCACCTTGCGTCGCCACCACCAATATTACGATTTTACTAAAAACCTGGCAGGCGCTGTAATATTTGGCTCCCTGGGATTACACTGGACGCTACATCACCCACAATCTTAAAACCTTGCGAAGCCGGCTATGAAATCCGTCAACATCATTCTTGATCTGCTGCGTACCTACATGGAGCGGGGTACCAGCGTCGCGAATATTATGGCCACTGGCGCCATGTTTGGTTGCAGCGAAAACCAAATGCGAGTGAACCTGTCGCGACTCGTCGCCAAGGGTTCGATTATTAACTTTGCTCGAGGCGCTTACCGCCTGGCCGAAACGCTGGATCCCGTGAACGACTTTATCGAATCTTGGCGACTTGGCGAAGATCGCACCAAACCATGGGCGCACACCTGGCTGCTTGCCTCTAGCAGCGCCGATGCAGCTGCCAACAACCAGAACCGTCACCGCTGGGCATTGTACAGCCATGGCTTTCGCCCAACACCGGCCGCGTGCTGGATTCGTCCAGACAACTTGGCCTTGACTCACAAGCAACTGGAACTGCGTTTATTCCAGCTCGGCGTTTGCGACGACACGATGCTTGCCAGCAATGCCGGTATCAATGCCCGCTGGCAGAAACATTGGCAAACACAGTTCAACATGGCATCGCTGACTCAGTCGTACCTGCAGACCTATGATTCCTTGACTGAGAGTATGGCGACATTGCACCGCCTGCCAAAGCAAACCGCGATGAAAGAGACCTTCTATTTGGGTGGCCACGCCATTCAGGTCCTCGCCCTGGATCCATTGCTACCCACGGAATTTCTCGATGGCCAGCCCCGCCGAGCTCTCTGGCAAGCCATGCTTGCCTACGACAGCATGGGCCGTGAATTATGGGCAGACGCCGAGACAGATAAACCTTATAGTATTCCAACCTCAAAATTGGCCTTCCAATAATCCTCGGAGCATGAACGACCGTGCAGCCTATTAAAGAATTGTTAACCCCAGAAGAATTTCGCCAAGTCACTCAGCGCAGTAACTGGCGCGGCGCCAGCATCGTCGCCTTTGATTGGCTAGTGATTATTCTCACCTTTGTTCTGCTTGCCAATTACCCAAACCCGGTCACTCTATTGGTGGGGCTTTTTGTCCTCGGTGCCAGACAATTAGGCCTGGGTATCGTCGTTCACGAGACTGGCCATCAGTCATTATTCGCCTCAAGTCGATTGAATGATTTTGCTAGTAAATGGCTCTCGGGATATTGGGTGTTCTCCGACCGCAAGAGCTATATGAAAACCCATTTAAAACACCATCAGGCTGCCGGCACCAGTGATGATCCTGATGCGCCTAACTACCAGGCATACCCTATCAGTCGCACTAGTCTGAAACGCAAAGTCATTCGCGACTTGACCGGCCAACTAGGCTGGCGAAGAGTTAAGTCAATCTACCGCGGCATCAGCCGCCTGAATGAATTCAAGCCCGAAGTTCGAGAATATATGATTCGTAGTATCGGCGTTAACTTGGCGCTGCTGGCCATTCTTACCGCCTTCGGTCACGCCTGGCTTTACTTAGTTTGGGTTCTAGCCTTTATGACAAGCCATATGTTAGTCGTTAGAATTCGACAAATTGGCGAGCATGCCGGGGTACCCAACCTGTTAGACCAAGACCCACGCCAGAACACTCGAACACTGTATCTCAACCCGCTAGAGCGCTTTTTGATCGCGCCCCACCAGGTGAGCTATCATCTCGAACATCACATGCTGGCGTCAGTGCCCATTTATCGCCTGCGGACACTGCACAATATATTGTTGAACAAGGGCTACTACCAAGACGTGAAGTTCGAGCATGGATACTTCAGCCTGTTGAAAAATGTGACTTACGCTTGAGGCAAGCGCTTTAAAGCCAGGGACATACCGCAAAATCGATCGGTTACAGCAACGGGCCTGACCCTGATCTATAGCAACCTGGTTTGGGGACGGGGGGTTTGGGGAGGGGGGGCTTGTAGTTTGTCGCAGACCCCGTTGACAAGCTTGACCGCGACTGGCGTTACGTCAAACAGGGCATTACCGGCAGGACTTACACGCGCTCAGCCTGTCGACTGATCGACCGCTAGTCCGATTAGTCCGATTGCGTTACCCCAATCGCGTTACCCCAATCGCGTCAAAAGGGCGCTCGTCAAAATTACGCTTCTGATTCGCCTTCTATTTCGGAATCTTCGCCTTCGGCCTGAATACGCTGGTAAATCTCTT
>Ga0208544_10001343_pt1 | contig 17082 bp, 4 predicted proteins | sample DEB08_DNA_9_FD_184526 | JGI IMG/M metagenome (GOLD analysis project Ga0208544, IMG submission 184526) | Aqueous microbial communities from the Delaware River and Bay under freshwater to marine salinity gradient to study organic matter... | ecosystem: Environmental > Aquatic > Marine > Coastal ... | reverse complement strand
GTACGGAACTGAGGTTGGTGACTTGCTGTGGTCGGACGAGATTCCAGATTTTGCTGCGTTGTCCAACCCTGATTTCAGGGAGTACTGTGAGAAGGTTTGGGATGGCATCAATGACGTGAGCTATACGCAAGGCAAAGCATTGAGACCAAACAATTCCGGCTTTTGGGTCAGAGATTGGCACACTAAGTGGGTGAAGAAGCAGTACGACAGGATCTACGACTTCGTCGAGGCGAATGTCAAGGACTCAGCTGCTCTTGAGGTCGAGTCGCTGGGGATGGACAGAGCAAACGAGTTGAGGAAAGAGTTGACGAAACACTTTGGAGGAAGTGGTGATGATGTCCGCTCAGAAGAAACAAAATATGAAGAAGGTCTTCCAAAATCGATAGGTGCGCATCCATGTCCTGATGGATTCAACATGGAGCAATGGCTGAGGTCAATGCAAGCGAAGAGAGTGGCTTTGAACAAGATGTGTCACAAGTCAAAGCGTGCTACATACGAAATGGGCTACAAGACAAAGCTAGTCAAGATCGTTATGAAGTGTCTCAGGGGAACGGTGTATCAGGAGCATGTCGATGCTCTCGTTCAAGAGATCAAGATGAAGCGGAACATGGAAGCGAGGTTACCTGTACTTAATGCAACAACGGGCGTACTTGAGTTGCCTGTAGGTGTTGCAGACAGTGCGATCAGAGATGATTGGGACTATCGAAACTATAACGACGACTGGCTCCCGAGTTGGGAGGAGTTGAAGTCAAAGTTGATATCCTCATGGAAAGCAATTGGGTTCGCTGAACCAGTTAAGAAGAGCAAGAAGTTGCCGGTGATGCTGACGCCAGGATTTGGCACCAAACCGAAAACACAGTGTTTTGGTTGTGGGGAGTTGGGTCACAGGCGAGGGGACTCACAATGCAAGGCGCCTGAGGGGTCTTGGGCATCGTGTGCTCCTTCTCGATTCAGGGACAAGTCGTCTGCGGGTGGTCCTGCAGGACGAAAGAAAAATGGCAAGCGATCAGCTGGGGTGAGTGGTCTCACTGGTACCAGTGGTGATGGCGTTTGTTTTGCTTACCGTGACACTGGGAAGTGCAAATTTGGTCCGAACTGTCGTTACAAACACGAGGGTGGTCCTCCTGTCAAGAAAGTGAAGTTGACAAAGGCTAGGAAGAAAGAGGTCACTGTTGCGGCTGTAAAGTCGTTGACGGCAAAGATCAAGAAGAAAGCGAAGAGTCGTGATGGAAATGAGCTCGATGAAGATGAGCTGAGCACCTACATTTCATCTCTATGCTTCATGAAGACTATCCCACGAGAATGCTACGAGGTTCTGGATGTGAATGTCTCAGCTATGGCTACGTCAGATCTTATCGATATGGACAAGCATGCGTGCTACGATAGTGGATCTGGCACAGGCATCACAACGGATCGTGGTGATATGGTGTGGATCAATGACTCGAAAGCGGCTAAAGTGTCGGTTAGGATTCGAGGACCGAGTGTTGGTCAGCCAGGATGTGAGGGTAGAGGTCCTATTGTATTTAGGAAAGTGGTGAATGGGATTCCGTATGGAATCATTCATCCAGATGGTGTGTTAGCACAATCATCAGTTGGGTTCAGGATTGCGTCTGAACGACTGATGGGACAAGATGGTTTGCGATTTGTTGGTGGAGAATACAACAAAGGGTGCATGCTTCAATGCGTTCGATCGAAGACTGAGGTCCCGATGAACACTGAAGACAATATCTTGGTGCTGACTACTGATGGCAAAGCTTCAGAGATAGTAGACTCACCGGAGTTTCGTAGCGTTGTCAGCGATATCAGGAAGGGCAAACGATCACCGTTGGTGGATCTGAGGCCATATCTTCCTGGATATATTGGATACAAAGAAGTGGAGAATTCAAGTGGTGGGAATGTATGGGCGTCGACGATGTCTACGCGGTCCCTACTCTTTAAGCTACTAATGCTTACCGCTACTGTGATGATCTTCAATGAGGCGAAAGTGTCGCCAGATGAACGTTCTCGCCTGTGGGTGAGAAAGCTAGGTTACTGCAGTTCTGGTTTATTCAGCAGAATGGGATCAATGCCAGAGTTTGGCAACTTTCCGAACTTACCAGTACTCAACGAGGACGATCTCGTCAGTGACTTGGCAAAGTTCAAGCGAAAGTCTTATCCAAAGAATGACCCTGAGATTGCAATGGCATGTCCACCGTGGTGGAGAGTAAAATGCGATGGTTATGGGGGTCAAGGATCGTTGGGTGGTGAGAGCACTGAAGGTGCCGTTGGGGCATACCTGTTCGTGTGTGTGTCGACTGGATCAACTGATCAGCGGTTGTATGCCAGCCACAAACAGTTCCCAATTGCACTCCACCAGTTCCTGACAAGAGTTGAAGCTGAACACTTCACGTGTCACGTGATCTACGTTGACACGTTCTCTGTGAATCTGTCGGTTGAGGCAGAAGAAGTGGCAGCGTTATTCAAGTGTGTGATTCTACCTGTGTCTGCGGGGACTCCGCAGGAAATGGCACATGCTGAATCTATGGTACGAACCGTGAAGAGACGATCTACAGCAATGTTGGCTGGAGCTCCTCATCTTGGACCTGAGATGTGGGCGTTGTGTGATAAGTATGCGATTTATGTGCATGACTATCTACCCATCTCATCACGAAACTTCCACTGTCCGTTTTACCTTCGAACTGGTCGTGTCGTTCCTTGGAGTGTGTTGTCGATTCATGTGATGGGTGCGCCCTGCATCTTCGCTCCAATGGATGGACCTATTCACAAGCGTGGTGAATTGACGGTAGAAGGTCACTTCGTGGGAATTCAATGGCCAGCAGCGTTGATCAAACGGAAGAGCGATGGCAAGATTTTGAATGTGTCAAGAAAGAAGATTCATGTGTATGAGTCAGCTTACCTTGCCAAACTTGACCAACGCATTGCACATATAGGTGACGTGCCTGATGAGATGAAGATTGTGAAAGATGATTTCATTACTCCCACCGAGGGGGGAGGGAATGAAGTTCATGATACTCCCACTGAGGGGGGAGTGAATGTTCGTAATGCTACTCTCACTGAGGGGGGAGTAGAATATAAAGTTGTTGCTCCCACCGAGGGGGGAGTAAGTTGTGATATGAGTGCAAGAGTGGTGGACAGTGTACCGCCTACTCTACAGCAAATGAGACCAGAATTGGACAAGAATATGGTCCAATCAGTTAAAAGCTTGAGAGAACATCGCTTTCAATTACCTGGTGCTGTTGGTTCTGCACGTGAGACGACTCTCCTGGATGATTCTGCTGCGGCGGAGTATGTGCAATTCGGGGGAGAAGGTGAATATGTTGATAACATATGCAATACAAGTGAATTTGCAAAACTCACTGACCTGGTCGAGAAGGCCAAGACTGCAGCTGAATCCGGAATCTCAAAGCCGTCGATTCGATCGCAAGTTCTGGCAAAGCTGAAGTCAGCTCTTGATCTTGCTAACTATGAAGCAGGAGACAAAGGGAGACTCAAAGTTGGAAAGAATGCAAAGAAGTCAAACTTGTCAATGTCAAATGTGTTGAATGGCAAGAGGAAAAGGAAAAGTGTTTCGTTCTCTGATCCTATTGCTGACTCTCTGCCTAATCTTTCTACAGCTGCTCGACTATCGTCATCTGCTCGCTCTTCTGTCTCTACTCCACTACCAAAGAAGAAAGGTATGGTTGGAAGGACGAAGATTGGAGAAGGTGATGTGGTTTCTGTACCAGCAACGCTGTTCGATGGTGACGAGCCAGGATCGTATTCGAATGAAAATCCAGATCGATGCTTTGGCGTCGTTGAATCTGTGAGCAAGAGTGGTGTTGTGTTGGTCAGATGGTCAGATGGTGACGTTTATGGCGTCAAACTCAAGGACTGCAAGAAAGAAAAGCATAAGATTACCTTGGCGTCGATCATCGTGATGCTGATCGAAGGTGAACAAGTTGCGTTCAAGTCTGTCGATGAGGAGACTTGCCCAAAGAACTTCTTCGAACTGTTAGTGAAAACAAATTGGAGAAAGTGGGTAGAAGCAGTCAAGAAGGAACTTGAGGGGTGGGAGAACAATAATGCTGTGACCGTTGTTTCGATGAAAGACGTTCCAGCAAATGCAAAAGTAATTCCTCTGGGTGAACTTTATACTAGGAAACGAGATGGAAGGTATAAGTTCAGACAGTATCTGATGGGGAATCTCCTTCGAGAAGGAGTGGACTTTGCTGATACGTTCTCTACTACTGTGTCTGGGAGTGGAATATGTACGTTCTACTCTCTAGCTACTACGTGCAAGAAAGAAGTGTGGGGATGGGATGCCGTGTGCGGTTATCTTCAATGTAAGGAGCAATACGATGTGTATGCTTTCCTACCATCTCACCAAGAGTACTCTCAATTGGAGTATGAAGAGCTTGCGAAGTTACGATGCGAATTCATCGACCTGGTTAACGAGAAAGGACCGGAAGGGTTGAAGAAGTTTGCAGCAAAGCACAAGCGTGATAGCAGATGTAACCCAGACAAAGTGTTAAAGTGCAATAGCAGCATCTATGGTGGTCCTGGAGCTGGTAGAGAGTTTGAGATGATGATTCATGCGGTACACACAAAGACTTGTGGGTGTACGCAGACTCAACCAGAACCATCTATCTTTGTACGAATCGTAACGGACAAAGAAGACAAGGTGGTGGGCTACCTGATTGCAGCTGCATTTACAGATGATCTTCGTTTCTTTGGAACTGAAAAGGAAAGGATCAAATATATGGATGATGTTAAGAGCAAGATGAACGTGAAATTTGAGAAGCCTCCCATTGCTGAGTTTGTGGCGATAGAGACTCACCAAGATTTTGCTCATGACACATGCGAACTGAAGATGCCGAAGTATTGGAAGAAGGCAGCTTCAGGGTTCGCTCATCTATATGAAAATGGAATGAAGGAACGGTTAGTGCCAATAACCAAGTATGACGAGAACATACTCAAAGAGGTTCCTACTGACGACGAGATAAAAGCAGCACGACACTTACCGTTTCGTGAGATGCTGGGGGTGATGTCCTTTCCAGCGAGCTGCTGCAAATTTGAATTGAAATATGCTATCTCTGTGTTGGGATCAAGGAGAGGTGGTTGGTCAGCAAGACACTTTGGAGTTGTGTTGAAAGTTTTCGAGTATGGTGTACACACATGTGAGATCGGACTGATCTACTCGAAGGGGTTAGACCCGAGGGGGGAGAACACCTTATATGCTTATGCTGACGCCTCACTTGGTGTGCCACGGTCGTATGGATGCAGGATAGTCATGATGAATGGTGCTGCCTTGTGCTTGAGAGCAAAGAAGCACATTTCGACTGATCCATCGACGTGTGAGTCCGAGATGACTGAGTTATTCTATGGAAGCACAGATGTGAAGGGGATGAGAAACTTGTTGGCAGAGTTGGGTATGTATCAGGAAGAACCGACCTGGATCTACCAAGATAATGAGTCAACGCAAAAGATTGCGAACAACCGAGGAAGTCTGGGTGTGTCATCGCGAGCGATGGACTTGCAGACGTTGACTGTAAGAAACAGGATTGAAGATCATGTTATACAGACGAAAGCAAGGAAGACAGACAGAATGGTTGCTGATATGGGGACAAAGGCACTGCCCGTTGGACAGTTTACCTTGTATAGGGATGTGATGAACGGATATGCTTTAGTCAAAGCTGCGTATCCAGAGAAGGAGCTGTCATCGCTGATATACAAGGAAGACGCAACATACGTCACATCAGCATTGGTAGGAATACAGTTGGTTGTCAAGGGAATGGGGGACTACCTCTCAGCTGACAAACTGTAGGCCACTGGAACAATGTTGTGCGTAGGTCATCATATCCAGATGAACTATGTCAAATGACGGGGGAGTGTAAATGCGAGCATACACGAGTGTATGGGAGTTGAAGTGATTGAAAGAATGAATGGAATTGGATCATCCGAGCAAAAGTGTCAAGATCAGCCTCAAATTTTATGATTTTGGTGGAACTTTTTATGATGAAATCCGTTACCTGAAATTTCTATTGCGACTCGCATGGGTGTGAATGTCTGAAATACTTTGCAAGTTTTCGATGACTATAAGGGACCGTTTGCACATTCGACCGAGGGCGAATGGGTGCATCTTCTGAGACTATGAAGACGGTCGCCTCGAAGTTTGTTTTTATTGTGAGGTGCCGGACTGGCGAAGCAATTGATAGCGTGAGCGCTATATGTCCAATGTTGTATTGGGGCAGTTTCTATAGATGTGCGACTGCGAGCAGTGCTACATCTGGGGGAGTGTGAAACAGTGCCATACCCGACAGCGGACTGCTGGGCTTGATTATATATATATAGACTAGCGGACTGCTAGGGATCTATATATATATGATAAGTTATTGGTTGCCATAACCCTTTGGGCTTATAGCTGGGAAGCTATAGCGCTCTGGGCGGCATGGGTTGGTACCGTATTGGTATATGCTGTTAGGTGGCCCAAGTATTACCGTGGAGCCGGACAGGCGCGGTAAGTACATGAAGGGGTTCACACGCACGGCCCTACTGTGCAAGTAGGGGGCCGGGGCGGGCAGCACGGGCGCGAGCCAGATCGGGCGCGGCGCTGAGGCGTGCGCTCGTATGGTCGTGACCGAAAGGCAGCCAGTCACACTGAGTGGGCGGGGGTAGCTAGCTGTGCGCTTTGGGGCCGCCCAAAACGCATGGGCCCTAATATCATTGGGCAACGCGCGGACGTCGCGCGCTCTAGACACTACACCCGCACAACAATAGATTTGGGTAAATAACTAGGCTAGTAGAAGCGCGCTTTAATTGGGCGCCCGCGTTAGGGCGTGGCCCAATTAAGCGCCCTAGTCGGCTGGCCCTATATTGGGTACAGCGGCTAGGCCTTTAGGCAAGCGTGAGCGCTAGTGCCTTGGGCGCCCTGATGGGGCGCGCCATTAAGGGGCTTATAGTCTTAGGCCAGGTGGGCGCCCTAATTGGGGGCGCGCCGCTATCGGGTGCGGCGCTGAGGCGTGCACTCGTAGAGGGCCAGGCCACTATCGGGCGCGGCGCTGAGGCGTGCAATCGTAGTGGGCCAGTGGGGCCAACGGGCGCGGCGCTGAGGCGTGCGCTCGTAGGGCCGGCGGGCGCGGCGCTGAGGCGTGCACCCGTAGTTTAGCCTAGAGCCAGCGGGCGCGGCGCTGAGGCGTGCGCTCGTAGGGGCGCTAAGCCAGAGCCTTATAGCGCCCTGATGGGGCGCGCTATATAAGGGGCCAAGCGCCTAGGCCATGGTAACTGGTAGGCCAGCGCGAGCGCTGGGCCTATGTGTTCATCTAGTTGTTCTGGACTTTAGATCCAGGCACTAGTGAACCAAGCCAGTTGATTGGACGTCATATTTTTATATGACGCTCATAGAATGGAATGGTTTCCCTCCCAGCGGTACTTTCACTGCTGCCTTTACTTGAATGAACTCTTATGCATGTGCGTTTATTATGGTTTGAGTTCACTACAAGTGAACGCGAGACACTCCTGTTGAGTGTCTGGATTTGTACTACATTTGTGTTGTATCTAGTGCTGAGGCCTAGGATACTACCACCTGTATTGGACTGCGTCTTGTCTGAATGAACGAGCGGACCGCTCCGTTCTTCAGGTCTGCACAAGACACTTTAACGAACGCTATCTTGGGACTGACCCAAGAGCGCGAGCTTCAAGAGACCAACAACTGCAATATCCTAGCAGGTGTTAACTTCGGTAGCGAGGCTTTCAACCTGGAGACGAAGACCGCCTGGACAAGGAACAGTTTCCAGGCTACGCTACAACGTGCCTTGAACGACCTGTATCGACACGAACTGTGGGTCGCTGACCGTGAGTCGATTACAAGCCAAGCTACGCAGACCGTTGAGGTCACCCGGGCGCAGCACCACGATAGTGCTACAGCACCCTTTGACTACGACCGTGTACGTGCAGCTATTGTGCATACTACATCTCGTACGAGAAGTGGGCGCCCATATCAACGATCCTAACAAGGAGAGTTGAGATATATTTGATATATACAATTACAAGTCGGTAGGTACTGCAGAGTGCCACCGCAAATGCTCTAAGTACTTTTGATTGCTACCACAATCAAGAGTACTGTTATAGAACATTTTCTTAGTCAAACAGTGCCACTGTGTCACTGGGATTGAAACCAATGGGTTCTTCAGACAATGAGTCGTCCGAGGACGAAAAGTCGAAGAGCAAGCGTTGGGACGGAACAACAAAAGAACTCGAGGCGTTCGACAAGAAGGTCGGCAGATGGTGTCGACGCAAGTACGGAACTGAGGTTGGTGACTTGCTGTGGTCGGACGAGATTCCAGATTTTGCTGCGTTGTCCAACCCTGATTTCAGGGAGTACTGTGAGAAGGTTTGGGATGGCATCAATGACGTGAGCTATACACAAGGCAAAGCATTGAGACCAAACAATTCCGGCTTTTGGGTCAGAGATTGGCACACAAAGTGGGTGAAGAAGCAGTACGACAGGATCTACGACTTCGTCGAGGCGAACGTCAAGGACTCAGCTGCTCTTGAGGTCGAGTCGCTGGGGATGGACAGAGCAAACGAGTTGAGGAAAGAGTTGACGAAACACTTTGGAGGAAGTGGTGATGATGTCCGCTCAGAAGAAACAAAATATGAAGAAGGTCTTCCAAAATCGATAGGTGCGCATCCATGTCCTGATGGATTCAACATGGAGCAATGGCTGAGGTCAATGCAAGCGAAGAGAGTGGCTTTGAACAAGATGTGTCACAAGTCAAAGCGTGCTACATACGAAATGGGCTACAAGACAAAGCTAGTCAAGATCGTTATGAAGTGTCTCAGGGGAACGGTGTATCAGGAGCATGTCGATGCTCTCGTTCAAGAGATCAAGATGAAGCGGAACATGGAAGCGAGGTTACCTGTACTTAATGCAACAACGGGCGTACTTGAGTTGCCTGTAGGTGTTGCAGACAGTGCGATCAGAGATGATTGGGACTATCGAAACTATAACGACGACTGGCTCCCGAGTTGGGAGGAGTTGAAGTCAAAGTTGATATCCTCATGGAAAGCAATTGGGTTCGCTGAACCAGTTAAGAAGAGCAAGAAGTTGCCGGTGATGCTGACGCCAGGATTTGGCACCAAACCGAAAACACAGTGTTTTGGTTGTGGGGAGTTGGGTCACAGGCGAGGGGACTCACAATGCAAGGCGCCTGAGGGGTCTTGGGCATCGTGTGCTCCTTCTCGATTCAGGGACAAGTCGTCTGCGGGTGGTCCTGCAGGACGAAAGAAAAATGGCAAGCGATCAGCTGGGGTGAGTGGTCTCACTGGTACCAGTGGTGATGGCGTTTGTTTTGCTTACCGTGACACTGGGAAGTGCAAATTTGGTCCGAACTGTCGTTACAAACACGAGGGTGGTCCTCCTGTCAAGAAAGTGAAGTTGACAAAGGCTAGGAAGAAAGAGGTCACTGTTGCGGCTGTAAAGTCGTTGACGGCAAAGATCAAGAAGAAAGCGAAGAGTCGTGATGGAAATGAGCTCGATGAAGATGAGCTGAGCACCTACATTTCATCTCTATGCTTCATGAAGACTATCCCACGAGAATGCTACGAGGTTCTGGATGTGAATGTCTCAGCTATGGCTACGTCAGATCTTATCGATATGGACAAGCATGCGTGCTACGATAGTGGATCTGGCACAGGCATCACAACGGATCGTGGTGATATGGTGTGGATCAATGACTCGAAAGCGGCTAAAGTGTCGGTTAGGATTCGAGGACCGAGTGTTGGTCAGCCAGGATGTGAGGGTAGAGGTCCTATTGTATTTAGGAAAGTGGTGAATGGGATTCCGTATGGAATCATTCATCCAGATGGTGTGTTAGCACAATCATCAGTTGGGTTCAGGATTGCGTCTGAACGACTGATGGGACAAGATGGTTTGCGATTTGTTGGTGGAGAATACAACAAAGGGTGCATGCTTCAATGCGTTCGATCGAAGACTGAGGTCCCGATGAACACTGAAGACAATATCTTGGTGCTGACTACTGATGGCAAAGCTTCAGAGATAGTAGACTCACCGGAGTTTCGTAGCGTTGTCAGCGATATCAGGAAGGGCAAACGATCACCGTTGGTGGATCTGAGGCCATATCTTCCTGGATATATTGGATACAAAGAAGTGGAGAATTCAAGTGGTGGGAATGTATGGGCGTCGACGATGTCTACGCGGTCCCTACTCTTTAAGCTACTAATGCTTACCGCTACTGTGATGATCTTCAATGAGGCGAAAGTGTCGCCAGATGAACGTTCTCGCCTGTGGGTGAGAAAGCTAGGTTACTGCAGTTCTGGTTTATTCAGCAGAATGGGATCAATGCCAGAGTTTGGCAACTTTCCGAACTTACCAGTACTCAACGAGGACGATCTCGTCAGTGACTTGGCAAAGTTCAAGCGAAAGTCTTATCCAAAGAATGACCCTGAGATTGCAATGGCATGTCCACCGTGGTGGAGAGTAAAATGCGATGGTTATGGGGGTCAAGGATCGTTGGGTGGTGAGAGCACTGAAGGTGCCGTTGGGGCATACCTGTTCGTGTGTGTGTCGACTGGATCAACTGATCAGCGGTTGTATGCCAGCCACAAACAGTTCCCAATTGCACTCCACCAGTTCCTGACAAGAGTTGAAGCTGAACACTTCACGTGTCACGTGATCTACGTTGACACGTTCTCTGTGAATCTGTCGGTTGAGGCAGAAGAAGTGGCAGCGTTATTCAAGTGTGTGATTCTACCTGTGTCTGCGGGGACTCCGCAGGAAATGGCACATGCTGAATCTATGGTACGAACCGTGAAGAGACGATCTACAGCAATGTTGGCTGGAGCTCCTCATCTTGGACCTGAGATGTGGGCGTTGTGTGATAAGTATGCGATTTATGTGCATGACTATCTACCCATCTCATCACGAAACTTCCACTGTCCGTTTTACCTTCGAACTGGTCGTGTCGTTCCTTGGAGTGTGTTGTCGATTCATGTGATGGGTGCGCCCTGCATCTTCGCTCCAATGGATGGACCTATTCACAAGCGTGGTGAATTGACGGTAGAAGGTCACTTCGTGGGAATTCAATGGCCAGCAGCGTTGATCAAACGGAAGAGCGATGGCAAGATTTTGAATGTGTCAAGAAAGAAGATTCATGTGTATGAGTCAGCTTACCTTGCCAAACTTGACCAACGCATTGCACATATAGGTGACGTGCCTGATGAGATGAAGATTGTGAAAGATGATTTCATTACTCCCACCGAGGGGGGAGGGAATGAAGTTCATGATACTCCCACTGAGGGGGGAGTGAATGTTCGTAATGCTACTCTCACTGAGGGGGGAGTAGAATATAAAGTTGTTGCTCCCACCGAGGGGGGAGTAAGTTGTGATATGAGTGCAAGAGTGGTGGACAGTGTACCGCCTACTCTACAGCAAATGAGACCAGAATTGGACAAGAATATGGTCCAATCAGTTAAAAGCTTGAGAGAACATCGCTTTCAATTACCTGGTGCTGTTGGTTCTGCACGTGAGACGACTCTCCTGGATGATTCTGCTGCGGCGGAGTATGTGCAATTCGGGGGAGAAGGTGAATATGTTGATAACATATGCAATACAAGTGAATTTGCAAAACTCACTGACCTGGTCGAGAAGGCCAAGACTGCAGCTGAATCCGGAATCTCAAAGCCGTCGATTCGATCGCAAGTTCTGGCAAAGCTGAAGTCAGCTCTTGATCTTGCTAACTATGAAGCAGGAGACAAAGGGAGACTCAAAGTTGGAAAGAATGCAAAGAAGTCAAACTTGTCAATGTCAAATGTGTTGAATGGCAAGAGGAAAAGGAAAAGTGTTTCGTTCTCTGATCCTATTGCTGACTCTCTGCCTAATCTTTCTACAGCTGCTCGACTATCGTCATCTGCTCGCTCTTCTGTCTCTACTCCACTACCAAAGAAGAAAGGTATGGTTGGAAGGACGAAGATTGGAGAAGGTGATGTGGTTTCTGTACCAGCAACGCTGTTCGATGGTGACGAGCCAGGATCGTATTCGAATGAAAATCCAGATCGATGCTTTGGCGTCGTTGAATCTGTGAGCAAGAGTGGTGTTGTGTTGGTCAGATGGTCAGATGGTGACGTTTATGGCGTCAAACTCAAGGACTGCAAGAAAGAAAAGCATAAGATTACCTTGGCGTCGATCATCGTGATGCTGATCGAAGGTGAACAAGTTGCGTTCAAGTCTGTCGATGAGGAGACTTGCCCAAAGAACTTCTTCGAACTGTTAGTGAAAACAAATTGGAGAAAGTGGGTAGAAGCAGTCAAGAAGGAACTTGAGGGGTGGGAGAACAATAATGCTGTGACCGTTGTTTCGATGAAAGACGTTCCAGCAAATGCAAAAGTAATTCCTCTGGGTGAACTTTATACTAGGAAACGAGATGGAAGGTATAAGTTCAGACAGTATCTGATGGGGAATCTCCTTCGAGAAGGAGTGGACTTTGCTGATACGTTCTCTACTACTGTGTCTGGGAGTGGAATATGTACGTTCTACTCTCTAGCTACTACGTGCAAGAAAGAAGTGTGGGGATGGGATGCCGTGTGCGGTTATCTTCAATGTAAGGAGCAATACGATGTGTATGCTTTCCTACCATCTCACCAAGAGTACTCTCAATTGGAGTATGAAGAGCTTGCGAAGTTACGATGCGAATTCATCGACCTGGTTAACGAGAAAGGACCGGAAGGGTTGAAGAAGTTTGCAGCAAAGCACAAGCGTGATAGCAGATGTAACCCAGACAAAGTGTTAAAGTGCAATAGCAGCATCTATGGTGGTCCTGGAGCTGGTAGAGAGTTTGAGATGATGATTCATGCGGTACACACAAAGACTTGTGGGTGTACGCAGACTCAACCAGAACCATCTATCTTTGTACGAATCGTAACGGACAAAGAAGACAAGGTGGTGGGCTACCTGATTGCAGCTGCATTTACAGATGATCTTCGTTTCTTTGGAACTGAAAAGGAAAGGATCAAATATATGGATGATGTTAAGAGCAAGATGAACGTGAAATTTGAGAAGCCTCCCATTGCTGAGTTTGTGGCGATAGAGACTCACCAAGATTTTGCTCATGACACATGCGAACTGAAGATGCCGAAGTATTGGAAGAAGGCAGCTTCAGGGTTCGCTCATCTATATGAAAATGGAATGAAGGAACGGTTAGTGCCAATAACCAAGTATGACGAGAACATACTCAAAGAGGTTCCTACTGACGACGAGATAAAAGCAGCACGACACTTACCGTTTCGTGAGATGCTGGGGGTGATGTCCTTTCCAGCGAGCTGCTGCAAATTTGAATTGAAATATGCTATCTCTGTGTTGGGATCAAGGAGAGGTGGTTGGTCAGCAAGACACTTTGGAGTTGTGTTGAAAGTTTTCGAGTATGGTGTACACACATGTGAGATCGGACTGATCTACTCGAAGGGGTTAGACCCGAGGGGGGAGAACACCTTATATGCTTATGCTGACGCCTCACTTGGTGTGCCACGGTCGTATGGATGCAGGATAGTCATGATGAATGGTGCTGCCTTGTGCTTGAGAGCAAAGAAGCACATTTCGACTGATCCATCGACGTGTGAGTCCGAGATGACTGAGTTATTCTATGGAAGCACAGATGTGAAGGGGATGAGAAACTTGTTGGCAGAGTTGGGTATGTATCAGGAAGAACCGACCTGGATCTACCAAGATAATGAGTCAACGCAAAAGATTGCGAACAACCGAGGAAGTCTGGGTGTGTCATCGCGAGCGATGGACTTGCAGACGTTGACTGTAAGAAACAGGATTGAAGATCATGTTATACAGACGAAAGCAAGGAAGACAGACAGAATGGTTGCTGATATGGGGACAAAGGCACTGCCCGTTGGACAGTTTACCTTGTATAGGGATGTGATGAACGGATATGCTTTAGTCAAAGCTGCGTATCCAGAGAAGGAGCTGTCATCGCTGATATACAAGGAAGACGCAACATACGTCACATCAGCATTGGTAGGAATACAGTTGGTTGTCAAGGGAATGGGGGACTACCTCTCAGCTGACAAACTGTAGGCCACTGGAACAATGTTGTGCGTAGGTCATCATATCCAGATGAACTATGTCAAATGACGGGGGAGTGTAAATGCGAGCATACACGAGTGTATGGGAGTTGAAGTGATTGAAAGAATGAATGGAATTGGATCATCCGAGCAAAAGTGTCAAGATCAGCCTCAAATTTTATGATTTTGGTGGAACTTTTTATGATGAAATCCGTTACCTGAAATTTCTATTGCGACTCGCATGGGTGTGAATGTCTGAAATACTTTGCAAGTTTTCGATGACTATAAGGGACCGTTTGCACATTCGACCGAGGGCGAATGGGTGCATCTTCTGAGACTATGAAGACGGTCGCCTCGAAGTTTGTTTTTATTGTGAGGTGCCGGACTGGCGAAGCAATTGATAGCGTGAGCGCTATATGTCCAATGTTGTATTGGGGCAGTTTCTATAGATGTGCGACTGCGAGCAGTGCTACATCTGGGGGAGTGTGAAACAGTGCCATACCCGACAGCGGACTGCTGGGCTTGATTATATATATATAGACTAGCGGACTGCTAGGGATCTATATATATATGATAAGTTATTGGTTGCCATAACCCTTTGGGCTTATAGCTGGGAAGCTATAGCGCTCTGGGCGGCATGGGTTGGTACCGTATTGGTATATGCTGTTAGGTGGCCCAAGTATTACCGTGGAGCCGGACAGGCGCGGTAAGTACATGAAGGGGTTCACACGCACGGCCCTACTGTGCAAGTAGGGGGCCGGGGCGGGCAGCACGGGCGCGAGCCAGATCGGGCGCGGCGCTGAGGCGTGCGCTCGTATGGTCGTGACCGAAAGGCAGCCAGTCACACTGAGTGGGCGGGGGTAGCTAGCTGTGCGCTTTGGGGCCGCCCAAAACGCATGGGCCCTAATATCATTGGGCAACGCGCGGACGTCGCGCGCTCTAGACACTACACCCGCACAACAATAGATTTGGGTAAATAACTAGGCTAGTAGAAGCGCGCTTTAATTGGGCGCCCGCGTTAGGGCGTGGCCCAATTAAGCGCCCTAGTCGGCTGGCCCTATATTGGGTACAGCGGCTAGGCCTTTAGGCAAGCGTGAGCGCTAGTGCCTTGGGCGCCCTGATGGGGCGCGCCATTAAGGGGCTTATAGTCTTAGGCCAGGTGGGCGCCCTAATTGGGGGCGCGCCGCTATCGGGTGCGGCGCTGAGGCGTGCACTCGTAGAGGGCCAGGCCACTATCGGGCGCGGCGCTGAGGCGTGCAATCGTAGTGGGCCAGTGGGGCCAACGGGCGCGGCGCTGAGGCGTGCGCTCGTAGGGCCGGCGGGCGCGGCGCTGAGGCGTGCACCCGTAGTTTAGCCTAGAGCCAGCGGGCGCGGCGCTGAGGCGTGCGCTCGTAGGGGCGCTAAGCCAGAGCCTTATAGCGCCCTGATGGGGCGCGCTATATAAGGGGCCAAGCGCCTAGGCCATGGTAACTGGTAGGCCAGCGCGAGCGCTGGGCCTATGTGTTCATCTAGTTGTTCTGGACTTTAGATCCAGGCACTAGTGAACCAAGCCAGTTGATTGGACGTCATATTTTTATATGACGCTCATAGAATGGAATGGTTTCCCTCCCAGCGGTACTTTCACTGCTGCCTTTACTTGAATGAACTCTTATGCATGTGCGTTTATTATGGTTTGAGTTCACTACAAGTGAACGCGAGACACTCCTGTTGAGTGTCTGGATTTGTACTACATTTGTGTTGTATCTAGTGCTGAGGCCTAGGATACTACCACCTGTATTGGACTGCGTCTTGTCTGAATGAACGAGCGGACCGCTCCGTTCTTCAGGTCTGCACAAGACACTTTAACGAACGCTATCTTGGGACTGACCCAAGAGCGCGAGCTTCAAGAGACCAACAACTGCAATATCCTAGCAGGTGTTAACTTCGGTAGCGAGGCTTTCAACCTGGAGACGAAGACCGCCTGGACAAGGAACAGTTTCCAGGCTACGCTACAACGTGCCTTGAACGACCTGTATCGACACGAACTGTGGGTCGCTGACCGTGAGTCGATTACAAGCCAAGCTACGCAGACCGTTGAGGTCACCCGGGCGCAGCACCACGATAGTGCTACAGCACCCTTTGACTACGACCGTGTACGTGCAGCTATTGTGCATACTACATCTCGTACGAGAAGTGGGCGCCCATATCAACGATCCTAACAAGGAGAGTTGAGATATATTTGATATATACAATTACAAGTCGGTAGGTACTGCAGAGTGCCACCGCAAATGCTCTAAGTACTTTTGATTGCTACCACAATCAAGAGTACTGTTATAGAACATTTTCTTAGTCAAACAGTGCCACTGTGTCACTGGGATTGAAACCAATGGGTTCTTCAGACAATGAGTCGTCCGAGGACGAAAAGTCGAAGAGCAAGCGTTGGGACGGAACAACAAAAGAACTCGAGGCGTTCGACAAGAAGGTCGGCAGATGGTGTCGACGCAAGTACGGAACTGAGGTTGGTGACTTGCTGTGGTCGGACGAGATTCCAGATTTTGCTGCGTTGTCCAACCCTGATTTCAGGGAGTACTGTGAGAAGGTTTGGGATGGCATCAATGACGTGAGCTATACACAAGGCAAAGCATTGAGACCAAACAATTCCGGCTTTTGGGTCAGAGATTGGCACACAAAGTGGGTGAAGAAGCAGTACGACAGGATCTACGACTTCGTCGAGGCGAACGTCAAGGACTCAGCTGCTCTTGAGGTCGAGTCGCTGGGGATGGACAGAGCAAACGAGTTGAGGAAAGAGTTGACGAAACACTTCGGAGGAAGTGGTGATGATGTCCGCTCAGAAGAAACAAAATATGAAGAAGGTCTTCCAAAATCGATAGGTGCGCATCCATGTCCTGACGGATTCAACATGGAGCAATGGCTGAGGTCAATGCAAGCGAAGAGAGTGGCTTTGAACAAGATGTGTCACAAGTCAAAGCGTGCTACATACGAAATGGGCTACAAGACAAAGCTAGTCAAGGTCGTTAT
>Ga0208544_10001337_pt1 | contig 17156 bp, 17 predicted proteins | sample DEB08_DNA_9_FD_184526 | JGI IMG/M metagenome (GOLD analysis project Ga0208544, IMG submission 184526) | Aqueous microbial communities from the Delaware River and Bay under freshwater to marine salinity gradient to study organic matter... | ecosystem: Environmental > Aquatic > Marine > Coastal ... | reverse complement strand
CTGGCAGATCTACTACCACGGGCTGGACAACGCCATTCTGCTCGAATTTTTCACCATTATCTGGGCACTTTACGAACCCCTGGGCAGACTCCACCAGCTCAACCAGATGACCCAATCATCACGGGCCGCTGCCGAACGGGTATTCAATATTCTCGACGAGGAAGATGAAATCCATGCCACCGATGGGGTCGCGCTGCTCCAGCCGGTCCGTGGACATGTGGCAATCAACAATCTCGAATTCTCCTACGCCGATCAACTGACTCTTAAGGGCGTCACGCTTGAAGCCAAACCCGGGCAGACCATTGCTTTGGTAGGAACCACAGGTGCAGGAAAATCCACTCTCGTTAATCTCCTCTGCCGTTTCTACGAATACGATGCCGGCTCGATCACCATTGATGGCACCGAGCTCAATACCATCTCAAAAAAATCGCTGCGCTCAACCATCGGCTACGTCACCCAGGATGCATTCCTCTTCAACGGCCCCGTCAGGGAGAACCTTCACCTCGGTAAACGTGACGCCTCTGACGAGGAAATGTGGTCCGCTCTGGCCGCCGCCAACGCAGAGCAATTCGTCCGTGACCTCCCCGAGGGACTGGACACCGTCGTTGGCGAACGCGGCGTCAAACTCTCCGGCGGAGAACGCCAGCGACTCTCCATCGCACGTGCTCTGCTAAAGAATCCTCCCATCCTGCTGCTCGATGAAGCCACAGCATCTGTTGACAGCGAAACCGAGCGACTCATCCAGCAGGCTCTGGATCACCTCATGGAGAATCGTACTGCCTTTGTTATCGCCCACCGCCTGTCCACTATTCGAAATGCCGACACCATCCACGTGCTCGACCAAGGCCGTGTCATCGAAAGCGGCACCCATGAAGAGCTGTTGGCCAACAATGGGAAATATGCCGAACTCTCCCGGCAATCGTTCCTCAGATAAAAGGGCGCTACCCCAAAAACCATAGCTGTTGGCTGTTGGCTTTTAGCTTTTACTATCCGGCTCCTGCCAAACAACTTCTTTGCCAGCGGCCCAGAGGTCTTCCAGAGCATACAACTCGCGCAACTCGACGTGCATCACGTGCACCATGACATCGATGTAATCCATGACTACCCAGCGAGAATCCGCATTGCCCTCCGCATTGACCGAGTGAACCTGATGCTTTTCGATGATTTTCTTTTCCATCTCACGAATCACCGCCTTTAGATGCGGTAGTGAAGTGCCGGAGCACACCACCATGTAATCGGTCAGTGTGGAGATTCCTTTGAGATCAAGCACACGAATATCCTCGGCCTGCATTTCCTCCGCAGCACGAGCACATGCGAGAGCGAGTTCTTTTCCTTCAATAGCCATTGGAATCTTTGTTGGGGGTGGGGATAAAAAAACCGCCCTTGGATGGCGGCATGGTCATCGGTTGCTGGTAACAAAACCTTACTGAGACCCTTACTGCTTGGGAAAGAAAATGGAGCATAGCGGATTCGAACCGCTGACCCCCTGCATGCCATGCAGGTGCTCTACCAACTGAGCTAATGCCCCTCTTTTTTCTTACGACCCGCAACCTCTTTCACAGATGAAACGGGTAGTGCGGAGCCGGATTATCCCAGCCAAGCCTCCGTGGCAAGATGTTTTTTGGCAATGCCTTGATTTTAGCATCTTGCAAAAATACTTGCTGACAAGAAGGACGTATTCACTGAGCGGCCTTGAGTAGCCAACCCCTGATCTCCTGCGCAACCTCCATGGTGCGTAACAGACGTTGGTCTTTTTTCTCAATCCAGGTAGCGGGTGAAAACACGGGATGGGTCAGCCATGCCGTCGGCATTATCCCGCCCGTGAATTTGCCGCTGGGTTTTGCTCCAGCTAGATATGCCCACCAGGACTGGTCAATCGGGGAGGGTGTAACAACCTGCCATTCAGGCTCCACGGCACCCGGGGTTTTCTTCATGATCTGTAGCCCGAGAATTCCGGCACATCTTTCTCCGGGTTTCAGGCACCGCTTGACGAGCCAGTGGTTTTGTTGTTCCTCGGATCGACTCAGCGGCAGAAAAACAAAGCGAATCGTGCGCGCAGGCTTCTCCCGCGCCATGGAGGATGCCAACATCATCATGGTAGAGACTGCATTGGCGTCGGCAACCTTGCCGGCCCCCGAGTAGGACACTGCAGCAAACACGACATCTTCAGGCGTTTCCTCGCCAAGAATTTCCACTGACAGGCTTTTCCAAAGAAGCCCGTATGCCGCCTCGCCCTCACACTTCCTGACCGGGTAGCCAACATTCTGAGGACCCAGCCGCCCCTCAATCATCGACGCCGCTCTACGCAAGCCCACCCTGCCCTGTTCAGTCTCAATGTCACGCTCACCAATGCGATCAGTAAACTTACCCACCATATCCTCCAGATCGCTCACCCGAAGTCCGTGTGAAACAATCACGGCGTGGTTTTTCTCATCCTCACGTTCCAGATAAAAATACATGAACATAAAAATGATCGTTCCCAGCACAACACCCACGGGTAATACCATGAGTAAAACCTTATAGATACGGGGCGCTTGCGTTTCGTTTGATATTGAATCGGATTCCAGCATGTTTTGGATAGTGAGTTTGGCTAACCTTCTTGCAGCAGTACCTTAGCCACCTCCGCAGCAGCACGTTCATGGGCACCTGTTTCCCCAAGTTTGGCGGCCGTGGCGAGTAATTTCTCCCGCAAAGCCTCTCGCCGTCCTTCATTGGTCATCAGCTGGGACAGACTACGCTCCAGATGCCCCGGCTCGGCATCGCACTGAATCAATTCTTCAACCACTTCTTTTCCGGCCAGGATATTTACCAAACCAATGAAGTCCAGCTTCACCAGCAGCCTGCCCATGACCCAGGTAGGCCAGGAGATTTTATAGACAAGGCAGTAGGGTAATCCGAGCGCAGCGGCTTCCAAGGTAGCTGTTCCGCTTGCAACCACCCCACAAGTGGCACGCTGCATCAGCGAGTGGCTAACACCTGATTTTATTACAATAATCGATTCATCGGGCAGCTTTCCGGCCCGGATAATCTCCCGCATGTGCTTGGCGAGTTTTTCCGAGGCTGCGGCAGCCTCGAACTTCCATTCCGGGTGATGCGAGTTTATCCGACGCGCGGTCTCCACCATCAAGGGGAATAACCTGGCCACTTCGCGCTCGCGGCTACCGGGAAACAAACCTATCAAGTTCTCTTGGCGGGTAACATCTTCCCGCTTTTGCTCCAGTTCATCAACCAAGGGGTGACCGGTAAAGACAGTGGGCAACCCAGCGGATTCAAAAATTTCTTTTTCAAATGGAAAAATACAAAGCATCAGATCGAGCGTCTCGGCCATTTTCGGGATCCGCCCCTTGTTCCAAGCCCACACCTGTGGGCTGACGTAGTAGATGATTCTGGTGTCCGGCAGTTTCTCCCTTACGGCATGAGCAAGACGCAGATTAAAGCCGGGGTAATCAATCAATATCAGGACATTCGGCCGGAGCCGCTCGAGCTCAGCAAGCGCCTCAGCAAATCGTTGCTTGAACCATTTGTAATGCTTTAATACCTCCCAGATTCCCATCACCGCAGCATCCTCGACCCAGTCGATGAGCCCGTCGCCCGCCACCTCCCGCATCGCGGGACCACCGAGACCGTGGAATGTGACACCTGGCACCTGGGCGAGTAATGCCTCCATCAGACAAGCACCGTGGGTATCCCCACTGAGCTCGCCTGCTACGACATAAATCGACTTCTGATTTGCTGCGCTCACCAGCACATGGATAGCTTGCTGAGAAAAAACTGCAAACTTCAATCTTTCCTCTTCCTTCTTGATTGTTGCCGCAGGATTCCGGACTCTGGGCCCGCATGCGCATCGATATCATCACACTTTTCCCAGAAATCGCCCTCGCCCCCCTGAGTGATAGCATCATCCAGCGTGCCCGTGAAAAAGGCCTCGCCGATATTCATGCCTACCAGCTACGGGATTGGGCCACTGGCAAACACCGCAAAACCGACGATTATCTCTGCGGCGGTGGCCAGGGAATGTTGCTCATGCCCGAGCCCATCTTTGCCGCGGTGGAGGAACTCAAACAAGAAGACACCCTCGTCATCCTAATGAGCCCACAGGGCAAACCATTCAAACAATCCGATGCACAACGACTCTCCTGCTGCAGTCACCTGATCATTCTCTGCGGCCATTACGAGGGCGTGGACCAGCGTGTCATCGATGCAATCGTTGATGAGGAAATTTCTATCGGTGACTACATCCTGACCAATGGCGCCATCGCTGCTGCCGTGGTGACCGATGCCATCGTCCGCCTACTGCCAGGAGCGCTCGGTGACGCGAGGTCCTCAGCAGAAGAATCCTTCACTAACCCTCAGATGCTCGAGGCACCGGCATACACCAAGCCAAACGATTTCCGCGGTATGAAAGTTCCCGATGTCCTGCTAAGCGGTGACCACGGCAAAATTGCCGCTTGGAAAGAGGCTGAATGCCTGGCGCGCACCAAGGCCAATAGGCCAGATTTACTAAGTGACTAGTCTTTTCCCAGCATCTTGTCGATTTTGGTGACGAGCTTGTGAGGACATCTCCCTCGTTGATATTTATTCCACATCACTTCCCGGAGTTTTTCCAACAACTCCACCGGAATGGGATTATGATGCACCCACTCCTCGTCTCCCTTTATTTGGGAATACAATTCCCACTTGCCGGCATGATAGGTGGCGCGAAAAAACTTTTTACCATCCTCGCCCTCCTCCCGCCACTGGTGTTTCTGCATGCGGCTGTTTATAGCTCAATCCCAGCTAATGAGAATATGAAATTTCATAGATCCCAGACATTGACGTGATGCCATGTTTTGATGACAATGGGAATCGTGAAACGTCTCATCCAGAGTGACCTCACCAAACTCCTCGTCTTTTTCATCCTTACCGTTGTCTGTGCAGCCATCATCTCACCATGGCTCTATAACCTCGGCAAGTTCCTAGCTGAGGTTGGAGAATCACGTCAATTCAACGTCATCATGAACTGGTTGGCTCAAAAGTCTGCGATTGCCGGTTTCTCAAGCTATTTCAACTACTCACTCATCCTCTGCGCCCTGCTTCTGGCCGGACCATTCATTATGTGGTTGAATCTGGGTAACAAAAACAGCCAACCGCTGCCCAGTCCATGGCGCATCAAGCTTCCAGAACACACCATCGCCCACGGAAACGGTCAGGCACTCTGCCACAATCCTCATGCCAGATTGCATCTGGCTACCGGCTTTCTGCTCACAGGTGGGCTGCTCACCCTGGCAGTCTGGTCACTACTCGCCATCGGCTGGTTCTCCCTCGATCACCCTGTCCAGTGGTGGCAGAACACATGCAACGCAATGGCATCAGCAGCAATCCTTGCCATTTTTAAGGAATGGATCTTCCGCGGAATAATTCTGGGCATCTTTATGCGAGCCATGCGCCCCACACCCGCCATCGTATTCGTATCACTCATCTACGCCTTTATTCATTTTTTTCTGCCGCCCGAGGACGTCCAGATTGATGCCCCATGCGCCGCTGATGCCGGATTCATCATGCTCAAGCTGGTGTCGCAACACCTGCTGAGACCCGAACAATTTGCCTTCGGCTTTATATCCTTGGCCACGATGGGCCTCATCCTAGCCTACGCTCGCTACCGGAGCAGCTCACTTTGGCTGCCCATTGGCCTTCATGCCGGTTGGATATTTTCCCACCGCTCCCTTCAAAAAATAACTGAATTCAATCCCGACCATCCATCTTTGTCCAAGCTACTCATCGGCCCTGATGGCATCTCAGGCATACTTCCCCTTTTACTGCTGATCACAACAGGGCTGTTATTACACGTTTTCGTCCAGATTTCTGAAGAAAAACGCCAATTTGAAGCGTAAAATGACCTGGGTATTCCACTGAAACAACATCCCCCATAAGTTCACATGCTCATAAGAACCAGCAGAATCCTTGACTTCATTTATCCTGCGAACTGCCACATCTGCAAGGACACACTCACCCATGGTAGACACCTTTGTGAATCGTGCTCAGAGTCTCTCCACTACATCGAAAGCCCCTATTGCTCCCGTTGCGGTGAGTGCTATGACGGCGAGATCTCAACTGATTTCATCTGCCCTAACTGCCATGACCTCAAACTCGATTTTGAATTTGCCCGTGCCGCCCTGCGGAGCAGGGATGAGAGTAGGATCTTATTACATGATTTTAAATACCGTCGGAAAATCCACCTTGCCCATGAGCTCGGGCGACTCCTTAAAACCGGGCTCGATGACACCAGATTCGAACCCTATCTTGCCAACGGGATTTTGGTTCCCGTACCATTGCATCAGAAAAGGCTTAGAAAAAGAAAATTCAACCAATCAGAGGAACTGGCATCAAGCCTTAGAAAGCTCACCGGCATGACAGTGGCAAATGCGCTAAAACGTAGGCGCAACACTGCGACGCAGACGCGTTATAGCCGCGGCGAAAGGCTCAAAAACCTTCTTGGGGCATTCGAGCTGAAAACAACATTCAAATCGACGATTCGAAACCAGAAAATCATCCTTGTGGACGATGTCTTCACCACCGGATCAACAGCCAATGAATGCACCAAGGTCATGCTGGAACATGGAGCGGACAGTGTTGCCATACTCACCCTGCTGCGCGGCTAAAAGCCCGATAAGCCCGATAAGCCCGCTGGACGGCTTGATGTCTCCGGTCTCACCCACGGGACAAAACCCCACTGGGCGAAACCCTACTCCCTAGCTCGGCAAGTTCTTCCAGTTCCTATTTCTAAGCGCGTCTTTTGCCGCCATGATTTCCGCGCTCTTTTTGCTATTTCCCGCCCCTTCGCCCAGCACAAGTCCCTTCCACTCAACACAAACTCTGAACGTCTTTTGATGATCCGGCCCGGCCTCCTTGAGCACTTCGTAGCAGGGACTTTCGGGAGCCAATGCTTGCAGTTCCTCCTGCAGTTGACCCTTAGGATTTTTTTCGACAGGTGATTCAGCCAACTGTTCAATCCATGGGCTACAAATCGTCTCAATGGTGTTCGCCGCCGCCTCAAGCCCCCCATCGAGATAAACTGCACCCATCACCGACTCAAAGGCATCGGCCAAGGTTGACGGCCTGTGGCGTCCTCCAGTAGCTTCCTCCCCTTTGCCCATCATGACATGCTTACCGAGATCCATCCCCGCGGCAAACTGGTGCAAGGCAGTGCGCGATACCAGGCGCGCTCGGAGCTTGGTCATTTGCCCCTCGGTAAAATCGGGGAACATCTTGTATAAACGCTCAGTGAGCACCAGCTGGATGACAGCATCACCCAAGAATTCCAACCTCTGGTTATCAGGGCATGGGGCCTGGCTCTCATACGCCATACTTGGATGCGTCAGCGCCTCCCTCAGTAACAACGCATCGCTGAACTGATAACCAATGACCTCTTCCAATGTTAACATAAAATTTCCCTTATACCTATCGAGATGCCCATACACCTCCCTGCAAGACGCTAGATAAAAAAACCAACGAGGAAAAGAAGGAAAGACCGGCACTGGTCAAAAGCACTAGCCGTATTACTCAGCACCTACACTTCAAAGATACTATGCCTGATATTAAAAATGGGGTGACTGACGGGATTCGAACCCGCGACAACCGGAATCACAATCCGGGGCTCTACCCCTGAGCTACAGTCACCATTACATTCTTAATCAAGAAGATCGCGGGGCGGGGATAAGCCATTCACCCCACCTTGCAAAGTCAAAAATCACTGATGATGCAGAAAAAACTCCAAGGCTCAAGCTTGGGTTGATGAGTTCAGCGAGTCCGTAACATGCTTCTTTGTTAAAAAAATCATCGTTAAGACAGGATAGATGCAAACGAAGATGATCCCAACAATATTACCCGCCCCCTGAAGTGCTTGCTGGAACTGTTCCTGCTGAGAGCCTCCCGTCTCGCTCATTTTTTCGTTAAATTCTCTTGCTGGCCCCATGGTCAAAAGCGTCATACCTACCGCGGCGACGATCCGCGCAACAGCCCAAAAAACACTGAGATTCTTAGCCCAAAGCTTTTTCTTCAGTAAACCGATGCCTGCAATCAGCAACACCACCCCCAGAATAACCTTAACGGCAGCGTCCATATAGATGTAGATCATCAGGCCGCCAAGCTCATCAAACATCGCATCGAACTCATTGCCCTCTCCTTCCAAACTCCCCACAAACGCTTTAGCTGCAAACAAGGCTACCACACTCGCCAGACTTAATATGATTCCAAAGGCTGCATAGACAATATGAATAATACCAAAGACCTTGGGAATCGATGACTGGCCAGCCGGAGGCTGGTTTTGCTCTGAAACCGGTGCCATGCCACTTTCAGAAACTTGATAGGGTGACACTTTCTCGTCCATTGTCAGAATATATATGCGGCACCCCCCCATAAGGTAAAGTCCTATCTTCCGGCTCGACACAGCCCCTCAATCATTCCAATCTCCGCGCGCTATGACACATTCTGTCGAAGACGCCTTGGAAATACTCACCGCCGGAACCGCCAAAGTCCTCAGCAAAAAAGAGCTGCAGGAAAAACTTGGGCTTGGACGCCCTCTGCGCGTTAAGCTCGGAGTCGACCCCACAGCACCCGACATCCACCTCGGCCATACGGTCGCCATTGAAAAACTACGCCAGTTTCAAGAGCTCGGCCACCAGGCGGTACTCATCATCGGCGACTTCACCGCAACCGTCGGTGATCCCACCGGCCGTTCTGCGGCACGCCCCCCCCTCACACGCGAAGAAGTCCTCGCCAATGCCGAAACTTATACCACCCAAGCATTCAAAATCCTCGATAAAGATAAAACTGAGGTCGTTTTCAATGGCGAGTGGTTCCGCAGCATGAACTACGATCAAGTCCTCAAGCTCAACGCCCGCGTGACCATGCAGCAAATGCTCCAACGCGAAGACTTCAAGTCCCGCATTGAAAAAGGTCAGGAAGTCCGCCTCCACGAGATCCAGTATCCCATCATGCAAGGCTGGGATTCCGTTGAAGTTGAATCCGATGTTGAAATCGGCGGCACTGACCAGCTCTTCAACATGCTTGTTGGTCGCGATTTACAAAAAGAAGAAGGCCAACCACAACAGGTCGTCATTCTCATGCCCCTGCTCGAAGGTCTCGATGGTGTTAAAAAAATGTCCAAATCGGCTCACAACTACATCGGCGTCAGCGAGGAGCCCAACCAGATGTTTGGCAAGATCATGAGTATCTCGGACGATCTCATGGACCGCTATTACACACTTTTGTTAGGTGAACATAGAACCCCTTCACTGCACCCGATGGAAGCAAAAAAACAACTCGCAGCCCACATCACCGCCCGTTACCACGACGAGCAAAGTGCCAGCGATGCCCGTGCCACCTGGGAAGCCCGCTTTTCTAATCGTGATACTTCTGCGGGAGCCACAGACCTCCCCCTGGCAGATCTGCCTGCAGAGATCAATGTCATCACTCTGGCCTCCTACGCATTCACAACCGCCTTTAATACAAAAAAATCTAACGGTGAACTACGCAAACAATACATCACCACTGGCGCGGTTCAACTCAACGGAAAAAAACTCACCGACCCCATGGCCATTGTCTCCCCAGCCTCGGGAGACCTACTGCGCCTAAGTAAAAAACACACCATCAAATTCATCTGACTCACAACCACCATGCACGCATACGAACTCTTCCAAAACATCAAGCCATCCATCGTTACAGACATGTTTATGTGGATGCGCGAAACCGACCGCAATCTCTACAAAACAGCCCTTGGCAGCCTCGCATCTAACCGCAAACTTCGCCTCCCCTTCCTGCAGAAAAAGCCAGTTGCCGAGCAAATCTCCTGGATGCATAAAACCCTCCAGCTCAAGCCCAGCGACATGATCGCTGAACACCTGCTCCAAGTCTACTTCATGCAAGGCCAGGAAAACATGCTGGTCACCTTCTGCGACTCACTCGATATCCCGCACAACGGCAAAGGACAAGTCGAGGGCAGCCTGCCGGATACCCTCGACCCTGATAAACTCAAAAATGCCATCGATGCCCTGCTGGAACAACATGACCCCGCCCTCGTCACCCTCTATCTCCATACCTTCAACCTCCAGTCACCTGCAGGCTGGTCAGCTCTAAGCGATGCTCTTGGGAAAGACGATCGCCTGCAGCTGTCCTAAGCTAACCACCCAGCCCCGATCTTCAATCGTTCCAGAAAAATAGCGGTGAATCGTCAAGCCTCTGTTTTTCAACGAATTCCGCTTCTTACCTCTTGACCTTGGAGAGCTGAGAATGAATAGTCATCCACCGTCTAAACGGGCAATGTAAAAGACCCATTCAGATCATGCCATTTTTCACCATCAAAGGGGCGCTGATCCGGCACTCGATTCCGGCTCAAACTATCTCCAAGCTGAGAAACACTCATTCACCTAAAATACTTAACTCTTTCAAAACCAACCACTTTAAAATTATTTATTTTTCTCCATTTCAATCATACCAGCTATGTTCAAAAAACTTTTTTCTTTCAGATCCAATGATATTGGCATCGACCTAGGTACTGCCAACACTCTGGTCAACGTCAAAGACCACGGTATCGTTCTGCGCGAGCCCTCCGTCGTCGCTATCAATCAAGCCACCAATGAAATACTCGCCGTAGGTGACGACGCCAAACGGATGCTCGGCCGCACCCCCGGCAACATCGTGGCCATCCGACCCCTCAGGGACGGTGTGATCGCCGATTTTGAAGTCACCGAGGCCATGCTTCGCCACTTCATCCGCAAAGCCAATAATGGCCGCCGCCGCTCAAATCCACGGGTGGTCATTGCCGTTCCCTCAGGTATCACCGAAGTCGAACGCCGCGCAGTGCGTGAATCTGCCGAGCAGGCAGGAGCTCGTGAGGTCTACCTCATCGAGGAACCCATGGCCGCAGCGATCGGTGTTGGCCTCCCCGTGCAAGACGCAGCGGGAAATATGATTGTCGATATCGGCGGCGGCACTACCGAAGTCGCACTCATCTCCTTATCTGGCATTGTCTACAGCCGTAGTGTCAGAACCGCTGGTGACGAGCTGGATGAGGCCATCATTCAATACATGAAACGGGCCTACAACCTCATGATCGGCGAACGCACCGCTGAAGAAATCAAGATCCGCCTCGGATCCGCCGCCCCGCTTCCCAAGGAAACCAGCATGGAAGTCAAAGGCCGCGATCTGGTCGCCGGCTTGCCAAAAACGATCACCATCACTTCGCAGGAAATCCGTGATGCCATGACGGATCCCTTGAATACCATTGTCGACGCCGTCCGCACGGCTCTCGAGCGCTGCCCGCCCGAATTGGCCGCAGACCTTGTTGACCGTGGTATCGTCCTCGCTGGGGGTGGCGCCTTGCTTCGTGGCCTGGACAAACTCCTACGTGAAGAAACCGGGCTACCCGTTCACATTGCTGAGGACCCTCTTAGCGCCGTGGCCGAAGGCACCGGAAAGGTTCTCTCTGAGATCGCATTTCTGCGCCGCGTGACTAGCTCTGAGTCTCGCTAGAGATCCTGAATCCACCGCAGCCACCCAGGCTGCTACTAGCTCTCCGGATGCCATGAAGCCGCAAAATCTGATCGCCCTACTCTTGTTTATCGTGGGTGCCTTATGGGCTCTTACGCGCAGCGAGCGGTCAGTGCGCAGCATCCAAAAAACCTACTACAGTGCTATCAGCCCATTCCTTAAGGCCGGATCAGCTATCGAGACCAAAGCTTTTGATTTCATCAAGGAAGTCGAGCACTCAAAAAACTGGGAGACCAAATACAAATTGGCCAAGGATGAGCTCGATGAAAAAAGAATGGAAGTTGCCCACCTCCGCAAACTTGAAGCGGAAAATGCCCGGCTCAATCAGGCACTGAAGTTCCAACAAAAAGCACCCTTTCACGTTATCGCTGCAAAAATCATCCGCCGCGAACCATCCACATGGTGGCGCACTGTCATCATTGACCGTGGTGATAAACACGGCATCGGCGTCCAACTTCCCGTGCTTTCACCCGAGGGACTCGTTGGCAAGGTCGACGCCCCCTCTCTAGACACATCCACCGTTATCCTGCTCACCGATGAAAAATGCCAAGTTTCCGCGAAAGTGGACGGCACTCCGGAAGCAGGCATTATCAGCGGCCAACGAGGCCTGACCGGAGACTCCCCGTCTCTACGTCTGCGCTTCCTGAGTAAAGATGCTAAAATTAAACCCGGCATGATGGTCTTTACCACTGGCCGGGGACGCCTCTTTCCTCCGGACATCCTTCTCGGAACTATCAAGTCGTTCGATTCAGGACCCTTGTATGGAGAAGCAGTCGTTAAGCCAGCGGTGGATTTTGCAGCACTGGATACGGTGTTTGTGAAAATCCCTACACCCCTCAGCTCTCCATGAGAGCAGCAAGGGCCACCCGCTAACTTGACCCATAAGTGATCAAATATACCATCAGTGTTATCCTCCTGACCCTTGCCGCGTGCATGGTGCAGCAGTTCCTGCCGGCTATCTCTGGTCTGTATGGTACACGCGTATTGCTACTCCCCCTGGTTTTCCTTTGTTGCTCGGTAAGTGTGGACTTTGCCACCATGCTACTGCTCGCCTTTATCTGCGGATTACTCTGGGACGCCCAACACACACTCGGCCCCCAGGGAGGCGACCCGGAAATCTATTCCAACCCAGTGGAATCACTCCGATTCGGCTACAGTATCATTCTCTATGCCTTGATGGGCCTACTCATACAGGGCATCCAACCCCTTTTCCGCAGGGGGAAATGGCACATCTCATCCATCCTCGCCGGAATTGCCATTTTCCTTTATCTGTTTTCGGAATATCTTCTACTGAATTTCGTGAGGGGAGACTTCACCTTTCCTCCCAGTGTTTTTTACCGCATCTACCTGACCAGTGCCCTGACCATGCTTTTTTCCCCTCTCGTCTTCTGGATCATCTTCCAGCTCGCCTCATCCTGCCACTATACCATCCGCTACGATGGCCTTAAACGCCAATCCCGATACCTCGACTGATTTTCTAGCAACCTGAATGATCGAACCTCGCTACAGCCTCAGACTTTACATGCTCACCGCCGTGATCCTCGTCGGTTTCGGAGCCCTGCTGTCGCGTCTCTATCAATACCAGATCAAAGAGCGGACGCGCTTCCTCAAACAAGTCCCATCCAACTACACCGTCACCATTCGCGAACCCGGGATACGCGGTGATATTATTGATCGAGATGGCGTTGTCCTCGCCCAAAACCAGCGCAATTACGAAGTTGTCTTCAACCTTCAAGAAATCCGTAGCGACTACAAACGTTACCTGCTCGAAACCCGGGGCAAAGATGACCCCAGGGTCAAAGACTTCAGAAAAATCAAAACCCACAAAATCATTAATGAATGGGTCCGGCCAAAACTCGCCCTTTATCAACTCGACAAAAAATACCGCGCCAGCGCACTCGACACTCACTACATCACGCACGGCGGCCTGGTCCCCTTCACCTTCCGTGATGATCTCAGCTACGATCAATTCGCTCACTTCGCTGAGCATAACCTCGAACTTCCCGGCGTTGATGTCCGCGTCAGCCCACGCCGTGAATATCTCTACGGTTCACTTGCATCCCATATTCTCGGATACGTCAAGCAATGGGAAAAAGGTGAAATATCCCCGGGAGACAAGCTCAAGTTCAAACACTACACCGGTGACAGCAAAGGAATTGCCGGTGTTGAGGCCACGATGAATGACTACCTGACGGGGGACGAGGGCATCAAGACCCTGCTGAAGAATGAAAAAGGGCAGGTCCTGCAGATGGTAGACTACATCAAGCCCGACATCGGATCCCGCGTGGAACTCACCATCGACTCGCAGATCCAGTGCCTTGTCGAAAACACACTGCGGCGCGTCGGCAGAGCTGCTGCCGTCGTCATGGACCCTAACACCGGTGAAATCCTCGCCATGGCCTCCGTGCCCGATTTCACCCCAAGCTTCTTCGTTCCCAGCATCGACCCTGACGCGTGGAAAAACTACAATACCAACCACGCGCATCCTCTGGTCAACAAAGCCATCAACAACTTCACCCCTGGATCGACCTTCAAACTCCCCACTGCCATTGCCGCTGCCATGCATGGACATGCCCGGGATGAGGAGGCCTGCCCGGGATACACCGCTTACGGAAAGATGAGAATCCACTGCTGGAAACGCACCGGCCACGGCACACTAGGTCTTGAGGAATCCATCCAAAGGTCCTGCAACTGCTACTTCATGCAGATCGCCAACGAGATCGGTAGCGGCAACATGCTTAACTCCTTCCAGCTTCTTGGCCTTGGCAAAAAAACCGGAGTGGAACTGCCCGCAGAGTCTACCGGGTTCATCCCAGGAAACCGCTACTGGCGACAAGAGCTACGCCCGGGAGCCAAAGTAACCCCATCCATCACCGGCATGATGTCCATCGGCCAGTCGGACAGCGCGGCCTCTCCGCTGCAACTTGCCGCCCTTGTTTCCTGCATCGCCAATCGCGGCTACTATTACAAACCGCGCATCGTCAAAAGCGTCATTCATCCTCGTCAGGGAACCCTTGTCCAGAACCGGCCCATCCTCAATGTCAACCTGCTCAAGCAAGGACTCACCTCCGAGCACCTCGAACGCATCCGCAAGGGCATGTGGCTTGCAGCCAATGAGCAGGGCGGCACTGCCAGGCGCGCCTCGGTCAAAGGCCGTGACGTTTGCGCCAAAACAGGTACCGCCCAGACCGTGGACAAAGGTATCAAGTCAAATGATGCCTGGACAGTTGCCTTTGCCCCCTACACACAACCCAAATACGTCGTGGTCGTGGCCGTCAAACGTGGCAGCAGCGGAGGTGCCGTCGCCGGGCCACTCGTCCACCTTATCCTGCGCGGACTCTTTGCCAGGGACGAAGGCCTGGAACTCCCACTTACCAAAATGAAAGAATATGATGGAGACTTCATCGTCAGGGAAAAAGTCGAACTGCCCAAAGAAGGGGAACTGCTCGACATCGCCTACGAGGACAGCGGAGAGACCGGCAACGAAATCTCAGATATTCCCATGACCAAACCCATCACGGATCCGTCGACCCCAAGGATTGTCAAACCAACCATCAAACAAAGAGCCGACGCCGAGGGGTCTGTCATCCCCAAAGCGATCGTGATCGAAGAATAACACATCTCAACAACTGGTTCTCCTAGAGCCAGACATCAAACCAATCAAACCAATTAACCCAATAACTAAACTATGATCAAACGTATTAAAAACGCCCTCGGTATCGGTGCCCCAGCATCGGCAAATGGCACATCCCTTATCATCAACTCGGAAAAACTGGAACGCCGCGTTGCCCTCATTGAAGACGGCTCCCTTGAAGAGTATAACCTCGAACGTGAAGGTGACCTCAACATCGTTGGAGGTATTTTCAAAGGTACCGTTAAAAACATCGAGCCCGGCCTCAAGGCTATGTTCGTCGATATCGGCCTCGATAAAAACGCCTTTCTTCACTTCTGGGACGCCATTCCGGCTGCACTCGACAGCGGCATTGAAGAAATCCAGCGCGAAGGCAAGAAAAAGAAAAAACCAAAACGCATCACCTCCAAGGATATCCCCAGCATCTACCCACAAGGATCGGAAATCATGATCCAGGTGTCCAAAGGGCCCATCGGCAACAAAGGCCCGCGAGTCACAACCAACATCTCCATGGCAGGCCGCTACCTCGTTCTCACGCCCTACTCTGAGCAGTTTGGAATCTCACGCAAGGTGGACGACCCCAAGGAACGTCAGAGACTGCGCCGTATCATGCAGAAACTCCAGGTTCCCGAGGGCATGGGCATTATCATGCGCACCATCGGCAGTGGTCAGCGTGCACGTCACTTCGTTCGGGATCTCGCCATACTGCTCGAACAATGGTATGCCGTTGAAGACAAACGTGACAATACCCCTGCTCCGGTATGCGTCTTCCGCGAGCCCGATCTCATTGAGCGCAGTGTGCGCAGTTTCCTCACTGACAATGTGGGCCAGGTGCTCTGTGACAACGAAGAAACCACCAACGAGATGCGCGAAATCGCCGGCCGTATTTCCCGCCGAGCCAAACGCCGGATCCAGTATTTCCCTGCGCGTCAGTCTATATTTGAAAAAATCGGCGTTCAAAAACAGATCGATGAGGCCTTCTCGCGACAGGTTTGGCTCAAATGTGGTGGCTACCTGGTCATTGATGAGACCGAGGCCATGATCACCGTTGACGTTAACACTGGACGTAACAGAGGCTCCAGAGACGTCGACAAAATGCTACTCGAAACCAATACCGAAGCTGCCCAGGAGGTAGCCCGGCAACTCCGGCTGCGCAATATCGGCGGCCTCGTCGTTGTGGACTTTATCGATATGCGCCAGCGACGCGACCAACAGGCCGTTTACCGAGCCATGAAGGAGCGTCTCAAGCGGGACAAAGCAAAGACACAGGTCCTCCAGATATCGTCCATCGGACTTATGGAAATGACCCGTCAGCGGCTCAATGAATCACTGCGCGATAGCCTCTTGGAACCATGCCCTTATTGCGATGGCCGCGGCCGGGTAAAAACACCCATGACGATGAGTGTCGAAGTACAGCGCGCACTCAATACAGTTATCCAACGTGGTGAGGGCAAACTCGGCGACCTCATCATTGTGGTTAACACCGAAGTCCTTAACCGCTTTAAAAATGAAGATTCCAAGCTCTTTGTCGAACTTGAACGCTCGCACAGCGGCCGCCTCACCTTCCGCACTGACCCCGCTCTGCATCGCGAACGCTTCGCCATTATTGAGGCCGAAACAGAAAAAAACCTGCATCAAGCATAGACGAGCTAGCGCACCCCATGCCAGAGAGCAAAACGATTGAAATCGACGAAGTTGTCACCCCGGAAAAATCCGCGGGTGATGGCTTGGGCGATGGCCCTGTATTTAACGACGACCAAGCCTTCACCAGCAACGATCCGTTCGCCGATTTTCAAAAGGCTCTGCCTTGGAAAGCCCGCATCACCCTCAAGCTCACCCAATGGTTCATGCTGCTGCGCAGCAAGAGCTGGGGTAAATTCGTCATCGTGCCGATCATCATTCTGGGAGTGCTTCTTGTCATCCCCCTCGGCCTGATCGCCATCTTAGTGCTGATCATCCGCTCGATATTCTCTTCACGTCGTTATTAACCAGACAGGCA
>Ga0208544_10001333_pt1 | contig 17198 bp, 13 predicted proteins | sample DEB08_DNA_9_FD_184526 | JGI IMG/M metagenome (GOLD analysis project Ga0208544, IMG submission 184526) | Aqueous microbial communities from the Delaware River and Bay under freshwater to marine salinity gradient to study organic matter... | ecosystem: Environmental > Aquatic > Marine > Coastal ... | reverse complement strand
ACGCTGAAGACGTGGCAAGCAACGCTGAAGACGTGGCAAGCAACGCTGAAGACGTGGCAAGCAACGCTGAAGACGTGGCAGGCAGCTACCATATGCTTATCTCGCATTGAGCGTATAGGTATCGCGTATGCAATCTGCGACCATCCTAGGTTCTTAGCGCTTCAACACTACGGAAATAATTCGCGCTGAAGCACGAATAACCGCCACCCCTAAAATTCACGACGACTCCCGTGCCTACAGCTCCCGCTTCAGCAGATAATCCTTTTGCCGGTCGTCGCCCAGCCAGAAGAAGTGGTGGCTGAAAATTTGGAAGCCGTTGCGCTCATAGAAACGGATGGCCCGCCGGTTCTCTTCCCAAACCCCCAGCCAGACCCAGCGACAGCCTTCGGAGCGCGCGGTAGCCAGGGCGAAATCGCAGAGCAACTGCCCGATCTGCTGCCCCTGCCAGGCCGGCCGCACGTAGATGCGCTCGATCTCCAGGGCGTTGTCCAGCAGCTGTTCCGCCTGGGCGGCTCCCTGGTTGAGCTTCAGGTAACCCACCAGCTGCCCGGCTATTTCTACGAGAAAAAAGCGAGACTCCGGGTGGGCCAATTCCCTGCTTACCCGCGGCAGGGTCAGGTACTCCGCGCGGTATTTTTTCATATTGGCGGGGGTATTCAGCGGGCCAAAGGCGGCCAGAAAGGTCGTTTCCACGAGTTCGTGGAGTGCGGGCAAGTCGGCAGCGGTGGCGAGGCGGATGGTTGGCATAGGATCGGGTAAGTGAAGTTAATTGGGGGTAATATTAGCTGTTTCGGGTGAAAATTTCGGGTCTTCCGTGGTGCTACCTTCCCTCGCGGTCAAGACCATCAAGGTACGTATCCCTGCGGGATCCCGACCCGCTTGCCTTTTCGAAAAACGGTCGTTAGGGTGCGAATATTTTCAATATCCTCCAGGGGGTTTTTAGCCAGCAGGATGAGGTCGGCTATTTTACCTACCGTCACTGAGCCGTAGTGGTCTTGAATGGCCAGGTAAGTAGCAGGATGGATGGTAGCGGCCGCCAGCACCTCGGCGTTGGTCAGGCCAGCCTGGTGCAGCAAATCCAACTCCTGGTACAAACCAATGCCTGGGTACACGAAGGGCATGCCCGCAAAATCGCTCCCGGCCAAAATCTTTACGCCCCGCTGGTGCAGGTGGCCCACCAGCGCCAGTTGCCGGTTCAGCACCCGCTGTAGCGCTGCGGTGTCCTGTTGTCCTGGCCGGGCCAACCGTTTGCTTCGTGTCGTTTCCCATTCCTGCCGGAGGATGGGGTGGACCAAGGCATCGTATTGCGGCATACTAATCGTGCTGTCGGCCAGATGTGCTTTCAGGTAATAGACGACCAGGGTAGGGCACAGCCAGCTCTCTTTTTCGACCATCAGATCGGCCAGCCAGTCGATCCTGGCCGGATCATTGGTCCAGATTTCATCCAGCCGGTTGAGGTGTTCCACGCTTTTCTGACCCAATTCCAGCGACCGTTCGGGCGCCACATACTCCGAAAGATGGCCCGCAAAAGCCAGCTGGTGCGCTTGGCCATACTGGGCGATCTGCACCAGTTCCGGTTCCCGCAGCAGCGAATAGGTTTTGAAAAAATCGGCGCCGTTGGCCACCAGGCTGTCGAGCAGGTGGGGGATAGGGGTGCGCGCATCCAGGGGCATGCTGAAATCGTAAAAGACCGGTGGGTTGCCGTCGAGGATAGGGCCGGGGCCGAAGATGTCCGGCCCTTGGGTGGGGTCGGCTTTACCGATGGCCTTCAGCTGTGCCTGAATGGCCAGGTCGCCCCCCATGTCGCGAACGCCGGTAATGCCGTGCGCCAGGAGCGGGAGCAGTAAGAGCGAATCGTTGCCGCTTTCCCAGCACAGGTGAAAGTGCATGTCCCATAAGCCGGGCAGCAGAAACTGGCCGGTGCCATCGATCACGGTCGCCGGCGCGAATGGGACAGAGGTCGCCTGGTCGCCGATATACCGGATAATGGAATCCTCCAGTACCACGGTACGGTCAGGCAGCACCTGCCCACGTAACACATCGATGACGTGGACGTTTTCAATAACCGTATAGCGAGGGGGCTGGCCGTCTTCGCCAAACGAACAACTGGTGAGCAGCAGCAAGAGGAAGTAAGCTGAGGTTTTCATGAGGTGGGGGTATAGCCCGACTAAAATAGCCTTTTTTTTTCAACGCCCGGTTAACCTTTTTGGCAGAACAAGCGCTAATATTGTAGGAAGCCCTGAATGTCGCATGCTTCACTGCCCTAAAATCTAAAACGATGGCCACTCGTTCCAATACCCTGCTCTTGTCTACCGGCATGGCTGCCGCAGTTGTTTATACCCTACACGTACTGCTGGGCGGGTGGTGGTGGAAAGGCTATCGCCACCTGCACCAACCAATAAGCGACCTCACCGCCACGGGAGCACCCAACCGCGCCGGGCTGCTGGCACTGACGACCCTCTACGGTTTGCTGGCGCTGACCTTCGCCTTGGTGTTCCTCATCCTGGAGAGCAAGAAGCACCACCGGATGGTGGTCATTGGGGCTGTTTTTTTCGTGGCGTTGCACCTCCTTTCCCTGTCATACGGTTTATTTCCCCAGGATCTTCCCGGCCAGCCCGCGACTTTCGCCGGGACCATGCACCTGGCGGTTACCGCCCTGATTGTACCGTGTACGCTACTGGCCCCGTTGTTCATCGGGTGGGGGCTCTTGGGGGAACCCGAGTGGAAAAAATTCGGCTATCTCTCTTTGGTTACGAGCTTGCTCTTATTGCTTTTTGGTGGCACCACGGCCTATCTTTTTGCCCGCGAACTACCCTACTTCGGTCTGGCCGAACGCCTGAATATCGGTACCTTACAACTGTGGACGTGCTGTTTTTCCTTCAAGCTGGTGAAAAACAGCCTGCCTCGGAGGTTGAAACAGACTTAACCGACCTTTAAGAGAAAAGTCCATGAATTATACCCGTTGTTTTTAGATTCGGCACCCCGTACGGGGTGCGGCCGCAAAAAAGTCACAAAAAAGCAAACCGTTACACCGGTTAATAAAACCCGAGTAGTTATCTTTGCCCGCAATTTGAGTCAAATGCCGGTCAAATAATAAATTTACGTGCTCAAATTATTAGCGAAGAAATAAGCGATTGATAATGAGCGATTTCGAGCTAATCATTTGAGTCGAAAATGTAAATTTATTTTTTGACCAATTACTAAACGTAAGCGCATCGTCGTCGCCCTACCTTGTTTTAGAGCCTTGCGCATTGCTAAATTGCATCTTCTTCGACGGTATTTCTGGAGCTAACGCTGCGGATCCGGGAAGCACAAAAAAACGTCAACATGCCAAAAGATCAGTCTATTCGTTCCGTTCTCATCATTGGGAGTGGTCCTATTGTTATTGGTCAAGCTTGTGAGTTTGACTATTCCGGTACCCAGGCGTCGCGTTCGTTGCGCGAAGAGGGTATTGAAGTAACGCTGATCAACAGCAACCCCGCAACCATCATGACCGATCCCATGACGGCGGATCACATCTACCTGTTGCCACTCACCGTCGAAAGCCTGGAGCACATCCTGCGCGAGCGCCAGATTGACGCTGTCCTGTCGACAATGGGGGGGCAAACGGCGCTGAACCTGGCCATTGAGGCCGGCAAGCAGGGGGTCTGGGACAAGTACAACGTGCGCCTGATCGGGGTCGACCTGGCCGCTATCGAGCTGACCGAAAACCGCGAGGCGTTCCGCCAGCACATGATCGATCTGGGGCTGGGCGTGGCGCCTTCCCGCATCGCCAACTCCTTCCTCGAAGGCAAAGAAGCTGCTCAGTTTATCGGCTATCCGCTGGTAATCCGGCCTTCGTATACGCTGGGCGGATCGGGTGGGGGCTTCGCCCATTCGGAGGAGGATTTTGACGCCAAACTGCGCCACGGACTCAACATGAGCCCCACCCATGAGGTACTCGTCGAGAAAGCCGTCCTGGGTTGGAAAGAATTTGAACTGGAACTGCTGCGCGACTCCGCCGACAACGTGGTCATCATCTGTACGGTCGAAAACATCGACCCCATGGGGATCCACACTGGCGACTCCATCACCGTTGCGCCAGCCATGACCCTCTCGGATACGGCTTACCAGGAAATGCGCGACCAGGCCATCCAGGCCATGCGCTCGCTGGGCAACTTTGCCGGCGGCTGCAACATCCAGTTTGCGCTCGACCCCGAGACCGAAAAGCTCATCGTCATCGAAATCAACCCCCGGGTGAGCCGCTCTTCGGCCCTGGCGAGCAAGGCCACGGGGTATCCCATTGCCAAAATTGCCGCCAAATTGGCCATCGGCTACAACCTGGACGAACTGAAAAACCAGATCACCAAGACCACCTCGGCCTACTTCGAGCCCACACTGGACTACGTGATCGTGAAGATGCCGCGCTGGAATTTCGCCAAATTTCCCGGTGCCGACCACGAACTGGGCCTGCAGATGAAGTCGGTAGGCGAGGTCATGGCCATCGGCCGCAACTTCCTCGAAGCCCTCCAGAAAGCCTGCCAGAGCCTGGAGCAAGACCGCGCCGGCCTGGGGGCCGATAAAAAAGAATGGATCCGCACCGAAGATATCCTCGCCCGCCTGGAAAAGGTGAGCGACGACCGCATCTTCCGCCTCAAAGACGCCCTCCGCCTGGGCGTTACGGCCAAGACCATCCACAAACTTACCCGCATCGACCCCTGGTTCATCCAGCAGATCAAGCGCCTGGTAGAAATGGAGGACCGCCTGACCCACTTCAACGTGGCCGAAGACCTGCCCGAAAGCTTCCTGCGGGAACTCAAAGTGGTCGGTTACTCCGACGCCCAGATCGCCTGGGTGCTGCGCGTGGAAGAAGAGCACGTGACCCGCCACCGCAAGGCCCTCGGTATCCGCCGGACCTTCAAGATGGTGGATACCTGCGCCGCCGAGTTCGAAGCCCAGACCCCCTATTTCTACAGCACCTTCGACGGCGAAAACGAGAGCATTCCCAGCGACAAGAAAAAAATCATCGTCCTCGGCTCGGGCCCCAACCGCATCGGGCAGGGGATCGAGTTCGACTACTGCTGCGTGCACGGCCTGCTGGCCATCAAAGAAGCCGGCTACGAGGCCATCATGGTCAACTGCAACCCGGAAACCGTATCCACGGATTTCGATATGGCCGATAAACTGTACTTCGAGCCCGTCTACTGGGAACACATCGCCGAGATCATCGAACTGGAAGAACCCGAAGGCGTGATCGTGCAGCTGGGCGGACAAACCGCCCTGAAGCTGGCCGAAACCCTGGAGAAAAACGGCATCAAAATCATCGGTACCGACTTTGCCAGCATGGACCTGGCCGAAGACCGCGGCGCCTTCTCCAACCTGCTCCGGGAGCAGGGGATTCCGTACCCCGATTTCGGCGTAGCCAAAGATGCCGACCGGGCACTCGAGGTGGCCAACAAAGTGGGGTATCCCGTGCTGGTGCGCCCGAGTTACGTACTGGGCGGGCAAGACATGCGCATCGTCATCAACGACAAGGAACTGGAACGCCACGTGCTCCACATCTTCAAGCACATGCCCGACAATGAGGTGTTGGTGGACCACTTCCTCGACCGCGCCAAGGAAGCCGAAGTGGACGCCATCTGCGACGGCGACGAGGTCCACATCATGGGGATCATGGAACACATCGAACCGGCGGGCGTCCATTCCGGCGACTCAGCGGCCGTATTGCCAACCTACAGCCTGTCGGTCAACGTGGTCAATACCATGGTGGAATACACCCAAATGCTGGCCAAAGCGCTGAACATTAAAGGCTTGATCAACGTACAGTTTGCCATCAAGAACGAGCAGGTGTACGTCATCGAGGCCAACCCCCGGGCATCGCGCACCACGCCCTTCATCGCCAAAGCGTACCAGGTTCCTTACCTGAAGATCGCTACCCTGGTGATGCTCGGCACCCACAAGCTCAAAGACTTCCACATCCACGCGCGCCCCAGCGGCTTTGCCATCAAGGTGCCCGTATTCAGCTTCGACAAGTTTCCCAACGTCGACAAGCAGCTGGGCCCCGAAATGAAATCTACGGGTGAAGCTATTCACTTCATCAAAGACCTCACCGATCCGTTCTTCCGCGAACTGGACCGGCAACGGTACATGTACCTGACGCAGTAAGCGACTGTGCTCCTCCGTAGCGGTGGGTTTAAAACCCACCGCTACGGAGAAACGGAGGAGCTAATACGTTTCATAATCCGTCGGTTCCGCCTCCGAGATCACCAGTGGTATGCGGGCCCGAATGTTCTGCTGTTGGGCGGGCGTCAGCTGATCGAACCAGGTGCCGTAGCGGGCCTGGGCCGCTTCGTCCCACAGTTCCTGGTAGGCGGCCTTCAGTTCGTTGTACACCGCCAGGTAGGCCGCGTAGCTGGTGGCCCGGTCGTTGACCAGCGAGACAATCGCCTGGTTGGGCGCTGCCGCTAAATGGGGCAGACCTTGCGGATTCATAATGAAAACCTTCACCCGTTCCCGCAAGTCAGCAATGGCTACTTCTTCGTTGCGAACCAGCAGTTGGTCATTGGCGTTGAGGGCAATGATGGGTTGGAAACCCACTGCTGGTTTGTTGATTAAGCGTAAAATGCTGTCTGGTAGTTATTACCTATGATGCCTTTTCTGCTGAAAAAGGTGTTTAAGTGCCGGGCAAATAATAATTTGAGTCGAAAACGTAAATTTGTTTTTGATCACTTGCTGATAGGTAAAAAATACCCCCCACTTATGGATGCCAATTTCTTTTTCAAAGCCTTGCACGTCGTCGGATTCGTTTCCTGGTTTGCGGGCTTGTTTTACCTCGTACGCGTCTTCGTGTACCTGATGGAAGCCGGCGAGCGCGAAGAACCGGCCCGCAGCATCCTGGTCGAGCAATTCGAGACCATGGCCTGGCGCGTCTACCGCGTCATCTGCAATCCCGCCATGATGATCACCTGGACCGCTGGCCTGGTCATGCTGGGCCTCGACCTGGCGGGTGTCACGTCCTACGGGTATTTCAGCATGGGTACCCCCGGCTGGCTGCACCTCAAGCTGCTGTTGCTGGTGCTGCTCACGGGTTACCACTTCTGGTGCAAGGTATTGCTGCGGCGCCTGGAAGCCGGCCAACGCCCCTTCTCCGCCTGGCAGTTCCGGCTCTTCAACGAAGTGCCCACCCTCTTCCTGGTGGCCATCTCTTTCATCGCCGTCTACGGCAAAGCCGGCCGCCTCAACTACGGCTACCTCCTGCTGGGGGTCGGCATTTTTGCGGGGCTGGTGTACCGCGGGGCCGTGGCTTATCGCAAGCGCAGGGAAGCTTGATCGGAGGAGGCTCAAAGTCGGAAGTGGGAGGTCGTTCGAAGTCGGAGGTGGGAGATCGGAAGTGGGAAGTTTTAGGCCCACGCTGAAGACGTGGCAGGCGCGTGTAAAGGTGGAAACGTGTAAACGTGTAAACGGAAAGCCGGAATACGGCCGCCCAAAAGTCCTCCTCTGGAGGAGGTGCCACGCCCGGGCGTGGCGGAGGAGGAAGGAGGCTCAAAGTCGGAAGTGGGAGGTCGGAAATCGGAAATGGGAGGTGCAGCAGTGCCTATTTGGCAGAAAAGGCTTAACTTACAAAGCAGAATCAAAAAATCTGTAACAATGAACCTGGCAGAGATTATCACCATATCGCCAACCATTCAAAGTGGAGCACCCGTGTTTACCGCAACAAGGGTTCCGGTGAGCATCCTGTTCGATTACTTAAAAGCTGGAAATAATCTGGACGAATTCCTGCAAGATTTCCCTTCGGTAAAGAAAGAACAGGTCGTTGAGTTGCTCATTTTTTTTGAAAACATATTTCATATAAGCACGGCGGAACATGAAAATCATCCTGCTTGATGAAAACCTTCCGAATCCTTTAAAAAATGATTTTTCCGATCGTTTTGAAGTGGTAACTGTCCATGACAAAGGTTGGCAGTCTAAAGAAAATGGAGAATTATTAAGAGCGATAGATGAGGAAGATATTGATTTCTTGATGACCGCAGACCGAAATTTAGAATACCAACAGAACCTGCATAAGTACAAACTAAGATTAGTGGTAATAGTCACTTATGACAATAGGTATAAAACATTGAAGAGTAAAATCCTACAAATCGAAGAGGAACTACTTAAAGCACCAGAGGTAGATAAAATTATAAGAATAGATCTTCGCAGTTGAATAAGATACCCAGATCGTTGGAAATCGGAAATCGGAAATGGGAGGTGCAGCAGTGCCTATTTGGCAGAAAAGGCTTAACTTACAAAGCAGAATCAAAAGCCCGCAACTAAAAACCCAAACAAGATGAATTTTTTAACAATCAAAACCAGCTGGGCAAATGTGGAATTTATTCCTTTCAAGCTCTCTATTGTAACAGCGGGTATTTTTATCGGCGCGTATTTCCACGATTTCTTCCGCCACTACGATGCGCTTATCTTGACCGTATTTTTCATCACCGTGGTGTGGACCATTTACCTGTGGGTAAGTAAAATGAAAGAAAGCCAGGTTTAGTAATTAGCTGTACTTTACACTTTTATACCCTTCCCACTTCCCACCTCGGCCGCCCGCCACCTCTGCTTGCTGCGCAAGCGGTCTCCTGAAGGAGCAGGCCCGCCCGCTTGGATGCGCGCGATCTCCTGATTGCTGGGGTTGAGTTTACCCTCCAACGTAAAGATGCGTTAATACGTTTTTACGGTGCAACCCTTCCGCCGCCGATCGCTGATTGTTGCCGCCAGGAAGGAGTGGTACGCGCCTTACTCAGTCAAAAAAATCAAACATCGTAAATCGTAAATCGTACATCTTAAATTATTTAAGATGTACGATGTACGATTTAAAATTTAAGATTTTGGGCTGGCCCCTGATTGCCGGAGTTGTCTGCATTTTCATTCTCGCGCCTGCCACGTCTTCAGCATTGGCGGGGCAGCGTAGCGGCGAGAGACGAGACCGTCCACTAATCTCTCCACTCTAACTTTTACACCCTTCCCTTTTCCCACCTCGGCCGCTTTTACACCTGCCCAACGTTTCCACCTTTCCACGGTCTAAAACTTCCGACTTCGAGCTACCTCTCTCTACTCCAGCTCCGCCAGCGCCATCCACTTCAGTTCCAGTTCCGCCACCTGGTCGCCCACGGCGCTCAGTTCCTTCGACAGTTCGGTGATCCGTTCGGTGCTCAGGGTCGTATCATCAAAGGCAGCGGTTATCTCCGCGCGCTTCTCTTCCAGTTGGCTGATCTTCTTTTCCAGGCGCTTCATCTCCTTGCGTTGCTCCTGGCTCAGGCCGGGTTGCTGCTCCACGGCTTCGGCCTTGCGTTGTTGTTGCTCTGCGCGCACCTCGCGGCGTTCCTCGCGTTCGCGTTCGCGTTGTTCCACGCGGTAGTCGCTGTAGTCGCCCAGGAAGTCGCGAATTTTGCCTTCCCCTTCAAAGATGAAGAGGTGATCCACCAGTTTGTCCAGAAAAAAGCGGTCGTGCGATACAATGATCACGCACCCCGCAAAGGCCAGCAGAAAATCTTCCAGCACGTTCAGGGTCATGATGTCCAGGTCGTTGGTCGGCTCATCCAGAATCAGGAAGTTGGGGTTCTTCATCAGGATCGTCAGCAGGTACAGGCGGCGGCGTTCACCACCACTCAGCTGGCTCACGTACACCTGCTGCTGGGCCCGCGTAAAGAGGAACCGCTCCAGCAGCGCGGCGGCGGTCAGCTTGGCGCCCTTCTCCAGCGGAATGTATTCGGCAATGTCCCGAACCACTTCGATCACCTGTTGGTCTTCCTTCAGGTTCATGCCGTCCTGGGTATAGTAGCCGAACACCGTGTTGCCACCCACCTCAATGCGGCCGCTGGTGGGGCGTTCCAGTTCGGTCATCAGGTGCAGAAAGGTGGTCTTACCCACCCCGTTGGGCCCCACAATGCCTACCCGCTCGCCCTTGCGAAACTTGTAGTCAAAATCCTTGATCAGCACCTTGTCGCCGTAGGCCTTGCTCACGAAGTGGGCCTCCAGAATCCGTTTGCCCAGGCGCTGCCCTTTGATGTCGATCGTCAGCTCCGAATCCTGGGTGTGGCTTTCTACCTTGTCCTGCAGTTGCAGCACACTCGATATCCGTGCTTTCCCTTTCGTGCTGCGGGCCTTGGGTTGGCGGCCCATCCACTCCAGCTCGCCCTTCAGCATCTTCTTGTTCTTCTCAAACTCGTTGCCCGCAATCTCCATCCGGATCGCCTTCTTCTCCAGGTACTCCGAGTAGTTGCCGCTGTATTTGTACAGTTCACCGCCGTCCAGCTCCACAATGTAGTCGCATACCCGCTCCAGAAAGTAGCGGTCGTGCGTCACCATCAATATCGTCAGGTGGGGCTGCAGCAGGTACTCCTCCAGCCATTCTATCATATCCAGGTCCAGGTGGTTGGTCGGCTCATCCAGGATGATCAGGTCCGGCTCGTCGATGATCAGCCGGGCCAGCGCTACGCGTTTGCGTTGTCCGCCCGACAGGTGGCGCACCTTCTGGCCCATATCCTCAATCTTCAGCTTGCTCAGCGTCTCTTTTATCTTGGCCTCAAAATCCCAGGCCCGCAGCTCGTCCATCTTGTTCAGGGCCCCTTGCAGGTCCTGTTCCTTCTCGGGCAACAGCAGCGCCCGCTCGTAGCGTTCTATGGCCTTCAGGATGGGGTTGTCACCCTCAAAGATCGCGTCCAGCACCGTCTGCTCTTCCCCAAAGTCGGGCTCCTGCACCAGGTAGTGGAAGCGTGCGTCGCGGTGCACATACACCCTCGACCCCGTGCCTTCGGGCAGGTCTACCCCCGCCGCAATGCGCAGCAGCGTCGACTTTCCGGTACCGTTTTTGGCCACCAGCGCCACCTTGTTGCCCTTGTTCACGGGCAGGCTCACCTGGTCAAAAAGCACCTTCTCACCGTAGGACTTGGAAACATTTTCGAGTTCGAGATAAATCATGACTGTTACGGACTATGCTGTGTTGGGTACGGCCACGCACGGTGGGGGCCGATTAGATAAGTTGGTTGGGGAGCCCCCGCTTGCTGCGCGCGCGGGCGGGCTGTCCGCTTTCACCTCCCCTGCGGGTCGGTACCGCTACCATCCCTGGCTCAACGCGCTGCGCGCGTCGCCCGCAGCTGCGCCGCGGGCTGCCCAGGGGGCGGTTGGTTGGTTGGCCTGATCCACCCCGATACTGGAACAGCAAAGGGGTGGATCAGGCGCTTAATCTTATGGTTGGTGCAAATGGAGCCAGCTGCTAATCGCGCTTGCGATCACCACCTTCCCGGCGGCCACCGCCACCGCCACCACCGCTTCTGCGGTCGGAGCTGCGACCACGGCTACCGCCGCCACCGCCACCGCCCGAACGGCCGCCACTGCGACCACCGCCGCCGCCGCTACCACCACCACGGCCACCTTTCGGAGGAGAAGGCGTACCCATCGGGATGCCTTCGGGCAGCGGCAAACGCCGCACCGTCATGTTGATCATTTCTTCAATCCGGCTGAACTTACCGCGGTCGCCCTTGCTGATGAACGTCAGGGCTACCCCCGATGCGTCGGCACGGGCCGTCCGACCAATGCGGTGCACGTAATCTTCCGGATCGGGTGGTACGTCAAAGTTGATCACCACGTCAATACCTTTGATATCAATACCCCGCGAGAGGACATCCGTTGCGACAACCACCGGGATCTTGCCACTGCGGAAGTCCTGCAGCGCTTCTTCCCGTTCGTTCTGTTCCAGGTCCGAGGAGATGGCCACGGCGTTCACGCCTTTCTTAATCAGGGCAATGCTCACTTCGCGTACCTTTTTCTTGGTACTGGCAAAGATGATGGTGCGTTGCAGGTTCTTCTTGCCGTCCAGCAGGTTGGCTACCAGCATCACCTTGCTGCCGTCTTCTACTTCGTAGGCGGCCTGCAGGATGTTTTCGGCGGGCTTCGACACCGCCACGTTCACTTCCACGGGGTTGTTGAGCAACTCGCGGGCAAATTTCCGAATCTTCGGTGGCATGGTCGCCGAGAAGAAGAGGGTCTGCCGGTCTTTGGGCAGGTGCTCGGCAATCTTCATGATGTCGTGCACAAAACCCATATCGAGCATGCGGTCCGCTTCGTCCAGGATAAAGTGGCGTACCCGGCTGAAGTCCACGTACCCGAGATCCAGGTGCGCGATCAGCCGGCCGGGCGTAGCTACAATCACCGGCGCACCGGTCTTCAGCGCTTTGCGTTCCTGGTCCATCGACTGGCCGTCGCGTCCGCCGTAAATGGGAATGGAACTGACGGGCGTGAAATAGGAAAAGCCCTCCAACTCGCGGTCCACCTGTTGCACCAGCTCCCGGGTGGGGCCAATGATGAGGGTGTCCGTGCCGGAGTGTGGCTCAGTCGTATAGCGGTTGAGGATGGGCAGCAGAAAGGCTGCCGTCTTACCCGTACCCGTTTGGGCACAGCCGAGTAAGTCGCGTCCCGCCATAATTGCGGGGATGGCTTGTTCTTGGATGGGGGTAGCTTCAGAAAATCCCATGGCATCCAAACCTTCCATGAGCGTAGCACTAAAGCCGAATTCAGTAAATTTCAAAATACAGTTGTTTCTATTACCCGGCGAAGATACGGAGAATAAAGGTGAATCCTGCTTTTCGCAGAATTTGTAATAATTAATTGCCAATTAATGAGCTACAATTTACACTTTCCGGCGCTCCCAGTAATTCTGCTCCTCTATTTCCTCCAGCAGCCCCAGGTAATTGGCGTAGCGCAACTCGCTCAGCGTCCCTTCTTCTACCCCCGCTTTTACGGCGCAGCCGGGTTCGTTGCGGTGCAGGCAGTTGCCCCCGAAGCGGCAGTTGACCGAAGCCACAAAAAACTCCCGAAAATTGTGCGCCACGTCGGCGGGCTCCAGGTAGTTGAACGAGAGGGTCTTGATTCCCGGGGTGTCGATCAAAAATCCGCCGAACGAAAGCGGAAACATTTCGGCAAAAGTCGTGGTGTGCTGCCCTTTGCCGGTGTAGTCGCTGATGTCGCCGGTGCGCAGAGCCAGCCCGGCGGCAATGGCGTTGATGAGGGTCGATTTCCCGACACCCGACTGCCCGCTGATGAGCGTCGTTTTGTCCTTCAGGGCGGCTTTCATCTCCTCCAGCCCGTGCCCGGCAGTAGCCGAGACAATGAGGGTGGTGTAGCCAATCTCCTCGTAAATATCCTGCAAGTGGGCCAGGGTCCCAATGTCTTTCTCCTCGTAGAGGTCCACCTTGTTGAAGACAATGGTCGTGGGGATATTAAAAGGCTCCGTCATCAGCAGAAAGCGGTCGATAAAGCCTTGCTTCAGCATCGGCTGTACCACCGTCATCACGATCATGGCCTGGTCAATATTGCTGGCGATGAGGTGCAGATCGTGCTTGCGGCGCGGCGACTGCCGAACCACGTAATTCTTGCGCGGCAAAATTTTCCGGATGTCACCGGCTTTCTGCTCGTCATCCGCAATTTCGATCATCACCTGGTCACCCACCGCAATGGGATTGGTCAGGCGCTTGTCGTCCTGGCGAAATTTGCCGCCGATCCGGCAAGGTACCATCGTGCCGTCGGCCAGGCGCACCTGGTACCAACTTCCGGTAGACTTAAAAACGATTCCTGCTTGCAAAGTAGAATTTTAGCTAAAGATAGGACAAAAAAAATGAGGCAATCGTTTTGATTGCCTCCTAATAACCCCAAAAAACCAAATGAAAACTATCTTGAAGACGAAAAAAAGGGTTCAATCTGCTTCCGTCAAATGTGTCGAATTAGGTAGACTGCAAAATTAATGGTCCTGTTTTTACAAGAACCGCAACAAAAAAAGGATGTTTTGCCGAAATAGCCAAAGATAAGCAGGAATATTTTTTTGCAGCAGCAGCCACTATTTTTCGCTGTTGGCGCCTTTTATTCCTGTAATTGCCTTGTTTTCATGTAGATACATCAAAATGCCGTGGCGCGGCCGCAGCGTAATTAAAGGCCGGGCACTGACAACTTGATCGGGATCCAGCCGGAAATCGACCTGCCGCACAAAGGCCGCCAGCACCAGTTGCATCTCCATCATGGCAAAACTGTTGCCGATACAAAGGCGTGGCCCACCCCCGAAAGGCATAAAAGCAAAAGCCGGCAGGTCTTTCTGCGTGCCCGGCGCAAAGCGTTCCGGCCGAAACTGTTCTGGTTCTTCCCAAAACGTTTCCCGGTGATGGACCCCGTAGATGAAAGGCGCCACGACCGTTCCTTTGGGAATAGGCACGCCGGCCACCTCGTCGTCGGCCAGCGCCACCCGGTCGGTGATCCAGGCCGGTGGGTACAGGCGCATGCTTTCGTTGATGACCTGGGTGAGGTAGCTGAGCTGGCGCAGGTCGTCGAAGCCGGGGGGGCGATCGGGCACCACCGCCTGCAGTTCGGCCAGCACCTTTTGGCGCACCTCGTCGTGCTGGGCCAGCAGGTACAGGGTCCAGGACAGGGCGTTGGCCGAAGTTTCGTACCCCGCTACAAAGAGGATGGCAATTTCGTCGATCAGTTGGTTTTCGTCCATGGGTTCACCCGTATCTTCGTAGCGGCTGTCCAGGAGCATCTGCAGCAGGTCGTCGCGGCGCTGGCCGCTGTCGCGCCGTTTCTGGATCAGTTGGCGTTGCAGATCGATGGTATCCTGGGCCAACTGCAGGTGCAACGCCCGCTTGCCACTCAGCTGGAAATACCAGTACAGAAAAGGCAGTCGGATCTCTTTAATGACGTATTCCTGGATTTTGGTGATCAAGTCCCCAAAATTGCGGAGTTCCATTTCGTCAATGTCTTCGCTGTAGATGGCTTTGGCCACAATGCGGAAGGCAAAATTCAACATCTTGGGGTATACGTCTACGGCCTGATCGCTGGCCTTCAGCTCGGCTACGATCGCCGACATTTCCTGGTCAATCACTCCCTGCATGATTTCCGTGAGGGCTACCAGCCGCTCGCGGTGAAAACCGGGTTGGATCAGCCGGCGCTGCCGCAACCAGTCGCTGCCGGTATTGGTCAGCAGGCCCCGCCCCAGGTACTGGGCCAGCACGTCGGTCTGCATGGCCGACTTCTCGTAGTTGCGGTGGTTGCGCTGCATCACGTGCTGAATCAGCACCGGATCCGTGGTGATGAGGGTCTTCACCACGCCACCCACGTAGACGTAGTAGCTCGGTCCGTACTGGTCGATAAATTTGCTGAGCGCATGCACCGGATCGTGGGCCATCTTCAGTACTGCCGGCAGCGATACGTAACGGGGAATAGTGGGAATGGTGGGCATCTTTTTTTTTAATTAAACCCTTCAATTTAGGGTTATATTGCCAACAACTTCCGCATTTCAACCACAAATCAAACGGGATAAGCAAAATTGTTTTTCGACAAAAAATATTGGGGTACGGTACGGAATTGTCGCAGGCTCCAGCATCAACTTAATTGTCGTTGGCTCCAGCCTACGATACCGTATTATTCGGCCTCCTGGCCGAAATTAATCCCTTGCGAGCAACCTCCCTAGGTTTTCCCAACGTCCAGCGCCATCTTATCTAGCCATCTTGCTGTATAATACGTAACAGCCTCGGAGGTTTACCCGGCGTAGACCTCCGAGGTTGGTACCGTCTTCAAGTGCACTCCCTGCTTTGTCCCCTCCTTTGCTTTTTTTTCCTTACTGTGGTATATGCCCCATCGTGGGAAGACGTATGTGAAGGCGCTATCTGTAGCCAGTCTTTTACGGGTTTTGCTAATGGCGCTTCTGCCGGATCGGTACCCAATGTGAGTACCAGTGGGTTCAAGATTTCCGGAAATGGCGCATCGGGCAGCACCAGCGATCAGGCTGCCTGGTCGGCCAATACCGCTACCAATTACCTGGCCTTTAAGCACACCCAGCTCGAGACCGGCTACGAATACCGGATTTCGGTCAATGCCAAATCCCGATATAGTGGCAAAACACTAGCGTTTGGCTACGGCCCGGCGCTCAATCAAAGCCAGGCAATAGGCGCACCAGCGCCGGTTCTTACGGTACATCCTTCGCTACCGGGCGCCGTTGTCACCAGCGACCTTTTTACCGTCGACCAGGCAGGGATATACTATATCATTTTACGCCCCGGCGGCCCTGGAAGTGGAAACGTGATTTTGGATGATTATCGGTTGGAGCGGCGGGCGGTGAACGATGGTCAACTGAAAATGCGCATGCTCAAATTGGAGGATGACGAGTTGAAAAAATTTAACTTACTGTACCAGGAGGAGGAGTATAGGACTTCCCAAATTCTAAAATCCCAACTTTTTCCTATCTTACCCCCCTTACCTCCCTTACAACCCAAAAAAAGTGTCGAGCCCTAACGTAAGCCCTCATGATACAAATACATATACCGCTCCGCAGGGCGATCTATCTCGTTTATTTTAAACAGCAAACAGCCTAACAAAATGAACGCAGTAGAGATAGAAGAAGCCGTATCGGAACTAGCTGGCCAACCCTTCGACCGGGAAGAGTTCCCCTTTCTGTTTTTGGAAGCATACGGCAATAAAGAAACGACGATTAAGCGCCTGCGGGAAGGGAATTCCAACAAATCAACCATTGAGGGAGGGGTTCTTCAGCAGAAGAATATTCACATCGCCACGTGTGCGGTAGGTAAAGTGGCTGATACCTTACAACTGCTCCAGGATGCGCCGGAAACGGTAAGGGCGAAAGCCAAGTTTATCCTGGCTACGGATGGCAAAGAGTTCCAGGCCGAAGACTTGAATAGCGGGGAAACCATCGCCTGTGAATACCAGGACTTCCACAATCACTTCACCTTTTTCTTTGAACTGGCTGGGATCAGCTCCGTAAAAGAAATACGGGAAAGTGCTTTTGATATAAAGGCTACCAGCCGCCTCAACAGGCTTTATATCGAACTGTTACGTACCAACCCAGATTGGGCTGCTCCCCAGCGTAGAGAAGACATGAACCACTTCATGGCCCGCTTGATCTTCTGCTTTTTTGCGGAGGATACCAATATCTTCAACGGCGATGATTTGTTTACCGGTACTGTGCAGCAAATGAGCTCCCCCGATGCCTCCGATACCCACGAGATCATAGAGGAGCTTTTCCGAGCCATGGATACCAAGCTACAAGATCGCGAAGCGAAAGGAATCCGCAATTGGGCCAACAGATTCCCCTACGTCAATGGCCAGTTGTTTTCTGATTCTATCGAATGCCCTAAGTTCACCAAAATAGCACGCTCCTACCTCCTGCACGTAGGAAAACT